>JAEEGL016726612.1_pt1 | contig 24795 bp, 25 predicted proteins | sample 9134231 | NCBI WGS metagenome assembly JAEEGL01 (sample SAMN16246548, study PRJNA631951) | gut metagenome | biome: gut microbiome; feature: rumen; material: fiber-attached | host: Bos | place: Iran: Karaj | collected 2018-10
GATTATTGTTGAACGAATTGAACGAATAGAGCGCGTTCTGCTGCACAAAGCAGTAGATATTTGCCGTCGCGTTTTCCGCCCACTGCAGCTTTTCATCCAAGATCCCGTGCAGGATCTTGCCGTTGACCAGAACGTTCTTGTCTTCGTCAAACACCTGATTCATATGGCGTTCATATTCCATCAGGTAGATCCGCTCCGTCCCCCTGCGGATCCGGAAATATTCCTTGACGTTATAGTATTCGTTCTTGATAAATACCCGGTAGGACAACTGCACGCAGGCGTTCAACGAATCGATCTCGAAAAGCTGCAGTTCCTTTTCTGAAGAAACGATCGGCTGCAGGTCTCCCCAGGTCAGCTGGCGGAAATTGGAATGGATGTTGACATAGCCGTAACTGGAATTATCCCCCTCGGCATTGGTCTCCATGTAGGTCTTCAGTTCCTTCGCCGCTTCTTTGTCAAAGGTCTTTGCGGAAAAATCACGGATAAACGAAAACTTTTCCGTCAGATACAGTTCGGATTTGTTGATGATCCTGGTATAGTATCTGGCAACCTTGCCCGCGCCGTCCGTGATCTTGATCACCAGCATATATTCCGTATCGTCCTCGATCAGGTTTTTAATCGGAAGTGTCGCCGTGATCATATCATTTTCATAATTGTATCCTTCTAAGTCCGTATCTTCGATCAGCCGCTGCATATCTTTGCTTCGGACTTCGTAGCCGATCTTACTGATGATGGCGCCGTAGGTTTCGATCAGGATATCCACCTCGCGGTTTGCTTTCAGCGGCGTAATTGTCCCACGCAAATAACTCCCCTCCATGTCTATCGTATAGCCATGCAGGGGATTTACGTATTCATCATTCACATTCATATAAACGATGGGGAGCGTCGCCTTACCCATCTCCGTCGTCATGTCCGTATTGCCGCGGTTCAAAAACCGGTCCGCCACAGCCATGGAAAGCAGCAGGACGGAAACGAACACAGCGAGCATCAGAAATGCTTTCCCGATCTTTTTTTTCATCTTAAGATTACTTTTTTGCTGCTTCTATACGGGCGATGGAACGCTGCAGGGCAAGGGATGCCCTGGCAAGATTTGTATGCGCCGCTTTCTCGGCCAGTCTTCTTTCGGCCCTGATCCTTGCCTCTTCGGCACGTTTCACGTCGATCTCATCCGGCCATTCGGCGATCTCTGCAAGGACCGTTACCTCGTCCTGCAGGATCTCTATAAATCCGCTGATCAGCGCAGCTTTTACTTCCGAATCCGCTTCCCTGATCTTTGCGACGCCGGGTGCCAGCACGGCGGTCAGCGGCACATGATTCTTTAAGATGCCGATCTCGCCCTCCGTCGTCCTGCACTCCAGCATGACCACTTCGCCCTCGTAGAACATCCGCTCGGGCGATATGATTCTGAGTTTAAAAGTATTGTCTGCCATTTGGCGGCTCCTTTGTCTATTTTACCTTTGCAAGCACGTCCTCGATGCCGCCGGCATTCAGGAAGTAACTCTCCGGGATATCGTCATGCTTCCCTTCCAGGATCTCCGAAAAGCCCTGGATCGTCTCAGAGATCGGAACATAACGTCCTTCCAGTCCGGTGAACTGTCCTGCAACGAAGAACGGCTGGGACAGGAAACGCTGTACCTTTCTGGCTCTGGATACCGTAAGTTTGTCTTCCTCAGACAGTTCGTCCATACCGAGGATCGCGATGATATCCTGTAATTCTTTATATTTCTGCAGGATCTCCTGCACGCCGCGGGCCACTCTGTAGTGATCCTCTCCGACGATCCTGGGATCAAGGATCCTGGATGTTGATTCAAGCGGATCCACTGCGGGATAAATGCCGAGTTCCACGATCGATCTTGACAGAACGGTGGTTGCATCCAGATGCGCAAACGTTGTCGCCGGAGCGGGGTCCGTCAGGTCATCGGCCGGTACGTAGACCGCCTGCACGGAAGTGATGGATCCGTTCTTGGTGGAAGTGATGCGCTCCTGCAGGGCGCCCATTTCCGTCTGCAGCGTCGGCTGGTAACCTACCGCCGAAGGCATACGTCCGAGCAAAGCCGAAACCTCGGAACCTGCCTGTGTGAAACGGAAGATATTGTCAATGAACAGCAGCACGTCTTTGCCGCCTTTGTCACGGAAATATTCCGCCATCGTCAGTCCGGAAAGACCGACTCTCATTCTTGCCCCGGGGGGCTCATTCATCTGTCCGAAGACCATGGTCGTCTTGTCGATAACGCCGGATTCCATCATTTCATGATACAGATCGTTTCCTTCACGCGTTCTCTCGCCGACACCGGTAAATACGGAATATCCGCCGTGCTCTGTCGCGATATTTCTGATCAGCTCCTGGATCAGTACGGTCTTGCCGACACCGGCACCGCCGAACAGGCCGATCTTTCCGCCTTTCTGGTACGGGCAGAGCAGGTCAACGACCTTGATCCCGGTTTCGAGAAGTTCCTGAGAAGTAGACTGCTCTTCAAATTCAGGTGCCTTTCTGTGGATCGGCTCATAGTCAACACCCTCGGGCGCGGGCTTGTTGTCGATCGGCTCACCCAAAACATTGAAAATACGTCCCAGCGTGTTTTCGCCTACCGGAACCGTGATCGGCGCGCCGCTTGCCACCGCTTCCATTCCTCTGACCAGACCGTCCGTAGGTCCCATGGCGATACATCTGACGGTATCGTCACCTAAATGCTGTGCGACCTCAACTACCAGGACGGAACCGTCTTTTCTGGTTACCCGGATCGCTTCATTGATCTCGGGCAGGGCTCCTTCCGGAAATTTGACATCCAGCACGGCCCCGATGATCTGGGTGATTTTGCCTGTATTTTTGTCTGCCACTGTTCTCTTCTCCTTCTTGTATGATAAATTGATATGCTGTTTAACTGCTGAGCGCTTCCGCACCGCCGATGATCTCGGTAAGTTCCTGTGTGATATGTCCCTGGCGGGCTCTGTTATACTGCAGTTCGAGGCTTCCGATCATTTCTTCCGCATTGCTGGTCGCGGAATCCATCGCCTGCATTCTGGCTCCGTTTTCACTGGCCACCGCTTCCACGAGCGCGCCGTAGATCAGACTCGTCACATATTTCGGAATGATCATGTTGAGCGCTTCGACTTCCTCGGGCTCGTAATTCATCAGCGCCTTGCTTTCCGGCGTTGCATCGATCTCCGATTTTTCGGCTGCTTCCTGCATGTTCACCGGCAACAGTTTTAACATGGTCGGCACATGACTGACCGTGTTGCGAAAATGCGTATAAGCCAGATAGATCTCAGAGATCCTGCCTTCCGAAAAGTCATTCAAAAGCTTGTCGCACAGTTCCTGCGCGTCGGAAAACAGGGGCTCATTGATCATTTCCGACTCGTCGGACAAGACCTCATAGCCTCTTCTTTTCAGCATGTCGCGGCCTTTTTTACCGATGGCATAGATCACAACATCCTTTTTATCCCATTCCTGCGAATCCACAAGCTTTGCGATATTGGAGTTGTACCCGCCGGCCAGACCCCTGTTGGAGGTAATGGCGATCACGGCTTTCTTGCCGCCTTCGCCCGCCTTCATATACGGATGTTCCATATAGCCGGATCTCTCAAGGATATTGACCACGGTCTGGTACATATACTCAAAATATGTGTGAGAACGTTCGGCACGCGATTTTGCTCTCTGCAGTTTCACGGTCGAGACCAGTTTCATGGCCTTTGTGATCTGCTGCGTGCTCTGGATACTGTTCTTCCGGCGCTTTATGTCTCTCATCGAGGGCATATGCTTTCACCTCTTACCTGAATTCTTCCTTAAATGCAGCTATCGCTTTCTGTAACTTGGCATCCGTTTCCTCAGAGATCTCTTTCTCTTCCCTGATGGCATTCGGGATATCCGGATAGCTGGTCTTGATATATTCGAAAAATTCTTTTTCGAACCTGGTAACCTTGTCAACATCCACATCCAGCAGAAGCTTCTTCGTTGCCACGTAGATCATGATGACCTGGAACTCTACCGGCATGGGCTGGTACTGCGGCTGCTTTAAGACTTCCCTGATCCTTTCGCCCTGTGCCAGTTTTTCCTTCGTATCGGCATCCAGTTCGGAACCGAACTGCGCAAAAGCGGCAAGTTCTCTGTACTGTGCAAGTTCCGTACGGATCGGGGCCGCGATCTTCTTCATTGCTTTGATCTGCGCTGCGCCGCCGACACGGGATACGGAAAGGCCGGCATTGATCGCGGGTCTGAAACCGGAATTGAACATTTCGGTCTCCAGATAGATCTGTCCGTCCGTGATGGAGATGACATTGGTCGGAATGTATGCGGATACATCGCCTGCCTGTGTCTCGATGATCGGAAGGGCCGTAAGGGATCCTCCGCCGTATTCCTCGCTCATGCGGGCCGCACGCTCTAAGAGTCTTGAATGCAGATAGAATACGTCACCGGGATAAGCTTCACGCCCGGGCGGACGCCTTAAGAGCAGGGAGAGTGTTCTGTAAGCGGTTGCGTGCTTACTCAGATCATCATAGATGACCAGAACGTCTTCACCGTTCTCCATCCATTCCTCACCGATCGCGCATCCGCTGTACGGTGCAATGTACTGCAGCGGAGCCATCTCACTGGCCGTGGAGGCAACCACTGTCGTATAAGCCATGGCATCATGTTCTTCAAGCGTTTTTACGATGGATGCGACCGTCGACGATTTCTGGCCGATCGCAACATAAATACACTTTACATTCTGCCCCTTCTGATTGATGATCGTATCGATCGCGATCGCCGTTTTACCGGTCTGTCTGTCGCCGATGATCAATTCTCTCTGGCCTCTGCCGATGGGGATCATCGAATCGATCGCCTTGATACCGGTCTGCAGCGGCGTATCCACGGACTTTCTGGTGATAACGCCCGAAGCCACACGCTCGATCTTGCGGTAACGGTCCGTCTGGATGGGGCCTTTGCCGTCAATCGGCTGTCCAAGGGAATTCACGACACGGCCGAGCATGGCATCACCGACGGGAACCTCAACAACGCGGCCCGTTGTCTTGACCGTGTCACCTTCGTTGATATTCCGGTCTGCGCCAAGCAGCACGGCACCGACGTTGTCTTCCTCAAGGTTCATGACCATGCCGTATACATCGCCGGGGAATTCAAGCAGTTCGCCCTGCATGGCGTTTTCCAGGCCATGAACACGCGCGATCCCGTCCGCGACCTGAATGACCGTTCCGACCTGTGAAACTTCCAGTTCGCCGGCGTATCTTTTGATCTGCTCTTTGATTACAGAACTGATTTCTTCTGGTCTTAAATTCATGGATCTAATGCACCTTTCCTATATTTGTGTATCAAATTTCATATTTTGCCAATTGGATCTTTTGCAGCTGCTTCGTGAGAAGATCCAGTTTGGATCTGATGCTGGAATCAACGACTCTGTCACCGATCCGGATGATCATACCGCCGATCAGCGAAGGATCCTCGGTATAATGTACATCCATAGTCCGGTATTCCGTCGTGTCCAGAAGCTTCTTCTCAACGGCAGCCTTCTGCGCATCGGAAAGCGGCAGCGGGGTTTCCACATAAGCCGTACCGATCCGCTTGTATTCCTTGACCTGCGCGATAAAGTAATCCAGAATGGAAAAAATATCCGCATACCGGTTGTTTGTGACAACGATCCGAAGAAGTCCGGCCAGTTCGTCACTGACCCTGCCCTTCAGCACGGTGTCCATGACCGCTTCCTTGTCTTCCTTGTCGATCTTGGGATGGTTCATCAGTCTGGAGAAATCAGGATTCTCGGAAAGAACCGACTTCAGCATCTGAACCTGTTCAAACAGATCGTCGATCCTGTTCTCTTCCTTCGCCAATTCAAACAAGGCGTCGCCGTATGTTTTTGATACTAACTTTGCCATACTTCTCCACCTATCTCACTCAGCGTCTCTTCGACAAGCTGATCCTGAACCGCCGTATCGATATTGGCACTGACTACCTTGCCGGCCATTGCGGACGCGATCCTGATCATTTCCTGTTTCATCTCATCAGCTGCGCGCTGTTTCTCCAGTTCGGCCTCGTTTCTGGCCTGTTTGATGATCCTGTTTGCTTCTTCCTTCGCCTCGGCGACGATCTGCGCCTCGTTGGCAAGCGCTTTCTTTCTGGCTTCCGCCAGGATCCCGTCAACTTCGGTATCCGCCTGCTTTAACTTGGCGTCGTACTCGTCTTTTAAGGCCTGCGCTTCCTGTTTGTCCCTGTCTGCCGTTTCGATATCCGTTTTGATCTTTTCCTGTCTCTTTTTCAGCATATCCCTGACAGGATTGAACAACAGATAAGAAAGCGCAAGAAACAGGATGAACAGGGCAAGTGCCGTCAGGATCGAATCATGAAGCAGTTGTACATCCAGATCAAACAGTCTTTCCATGGTCTTTTCAGACGCAAGCATTGCAAGACTTATCAACTGTTCCAATTCGTCTTCCTCCTTCCCTTGCAGAATGTTCTTTCTGCTTTATTTGTAGATATCCAGAGGTCTGACGAATAATAACAGCATTGCTACCAGCAGACCGTACAGACCTGTCGTCTCAGCAACGGCCTGTCCCAAAAGCATGGTAGACGTTACGTCGGATTTCGCACCGGGATTTCTGCCCACTGCGGATGCCGCATGTCCCGCAGCGATACCCTGGCCGACACCGGGACCGATACCTGCGATCAGTGCCAGGCCCGCGCCGATTGCGGAACAACCTAAGATGAAGTCCTGTCCGTTGATATTCATAAAAATGTCCTCCTTAAAAAAATGAGTGTTCTATATTCAAGGCTATGCCATGATTATACGTTGTTATTTGTCTCCGATGGCGTCCGTGATGTAGGTCATCGTCAGCATACAGAAAACATATGCCTGGATCGCGCCCGAAAACAGGTCGAAATATACATGCAGCGCGGAAGGGATACCGATCTTGACAAAGATCGGAAGCAGTCCGTAGTAAAGCGCCATCATGACCGTGCCCGACAATACGTTTGCAAACAGACGCAAAGACAACGAGATCGGAACCGCCACATCACCGATGATGTTGATCGGCGCCCAGATCGGCCACGGATCGCAGAGTCCTTTGATGAAACCGCTCAGTTTTTGGTATTTTAACTTGTTGAAAAAGATCAGGCAGAAGGTAATGACACCCATCGGAAACGTGATGCCGTAATCCGCCGTGGGCGGCCTGAGTCCCAAAAGGCCCGAAATGTTACTGAGTAAGATAAATAAGAAGATCGTGGAAATGTAGTTGGCAAACTTGGCGGCATTTTTGCCCATGACGCCGCTCACCATGTTATCCAGCATCTCTACGATCAGTTCGGCAATGTTCTGAAATGTTCCCGGTGTGTCCATGACCTGCGCTTTTTTGACCGCGCGGTTAGCACAGATCGCAAAAGTCACAAGAATGAGCATCACGATCAGCGCGCAGACATGCGTGGTCGTGATCCAGACGGTCTGCCCGAAGAGCTCATAGGAAAACAGGCCCTTGATCATGAAATCAACATCACCGGATAGCATAATTGCAGGAATCAATCTCTATTCACCTTCCTTATCGTCATGAACGGTCTTATGACCGGATCTGTGCAGGATCTTGTGTACCAGAGGCTGCAGGTATGCGCCGATCTTCAGTCCGAGCGTCCCGAGCACCAGTGTGACGGGATCCCCCGCTTTGGTATATGCGATGGCAAGAAGAACGAGGCATACGATCGCATAACGGATCAGCGTTGTCTTTCTGGCATAGGCCTTCGCGCCCTTTTCATCAAGGATCACGATCTTCTCTAAGCACCACGCCATGTGTACTGCCATGCCCATGGCGCACAGGATCCCGGCCAGAAGCCCCACTTCCCGGTAGATCTTCAAAGGGAAAAACACTGCCAGAATGATCCCGATCACAAGACCGTAAAATCCGATCCCGACAAACATTTCCCTTAATGTTTCATTTTCCCGTAGTATCTTCCGGATCATCTTGTGGCTCTTTTTCCTCTTTCGTCTCAAAATAATTGATATGCTGCTCATCCGAGCGGGTGTAGACCGTTTTGGCCAGCCGGAAGATATTGGTAAAGCCGGCAAGCGCCCCTAAGAAAAAGAAGATGATCACCAGGAAAGACGTTGAAAACAGCCTGTCCAGAAACATACCAAGGAACATACACAACAGGATCGGGACGATCATGTTAAGTCCGAACTGCATGATCAGTGTCAGTGAACGGATCACATTTTTCTGCTCTTTCAACGTAATCGCCCCTCTAATTGTTACATTTTATGTGAATTATAGCATTTTTCATTGAAAAGGTCTAGGAAAATGTAGTATTCTAATGAAAAGTGCTTCGGGAGGTCGTATGAGTCAGACGCAGTTGTACCGCAAACGCATCATTCCTGCAGAATGTATCCTGCTCAAAGATGACATCATTCTCTACCAGGATTCCGACATTATCGTCACAAAATGGCATGCACTGAAGCCCAAAAAAGACCTGCATCACGGCTTTTCCTGCTATTTCTTAAAGGACGGCTTCAAGATCAGCAAGTTCTACTATGCGGACAATACGCTCCTTTACTGGTACTGCGATATCATCTCCCATACATATAATGAAGAAAACGATACCTATATCTTCACCGATCTTCTGGCGGATGTCATCATCTATCCTGACGGAAAAGTCAAGGTCGTCGACCTCGACGAGATCGCGGATGCGCTGTCTTTCGGCACCATCACCTGTGAGCAGGCCGTGGACGCGCTTCATAAACTCAACAATCTGCTCACGATCATCTACGGTAACGAATTCGATACCATCAAACACAATCTCGAGAAATTTGAATGATCAGTAGAACACATGACCGCCGATGATCTGTCCGTTGATCTCCGGGATCACCGTCCTGAAGTACAGGCAGTTCCCCACCGGCGTTTTTCCCTTCATGGCCTCATCCGCCGCTGCATAGCAGGCGGAGTTGGCACCGATCGCAAGCCTTGTCGCAAGCCTGCCGCTTGCAACGGGCGAAAACTGTCTGTTCTGGTAGATCACGCCCACCATCGTGTTCGGATAGGCGGCACTCCGCATCCGGTTGATCACGACCGCGCCTACGGCAACCTGTCCCTCATAGGGTTCCGCGCCCGCTTCGCAGTAGATGAGACAAGCCAAAAGATCCCTGTCCCCCTCTTCAAATGTCAGTTCCGAAATGTCTCTCCAGGCCATTTTGGCCGCTCTCGCGCTCATGGCCTGTTCTTCCGCAAGCTGTTTTTTCAGCGCCGCAAGGTTCGCCTCCTGCGCTTTGAGTTCCGCTTCGTAGGCCGCCTCTTCCAGTTCCGCGGCAGAGATCGCGCCGTTTGTTGCGGAAAGGGAACCGGATGTTGAATTGACCATGTCATTGACTTTGCTCTGCTCGGTCTCAGCCTGTTCCTGCAGCGTGATCAGCTCCTTGCGCTCGGCTTCTAAGGCCGCTTCCCTGGACTCGATGTCTTTTCGCATGAGCACCAGGTTCTCAAACATCCGCTGATCGTATTCCTCGACCTTCGCCACGTATTCCGCCTTGTTTAAGAATTCGGAATAACTGGCCGCGGACAAAAACGCTTCCAGAAGGGAGGTCTCTCCTTTTTCATAGATGTATTTCACGCGCTTTTTCATCAGCGCGTACTGGTCCCGCTCTTCCTGTTTCGCGTTTTCGAGTTCAACAGCCGTGGCCTCGATCTGTGCTTCTTTTTCCACGACCTGGTTTTCAAGATCTTCCAGATTCTCGCTGATCTCCTCGAGATCATCGTTTAACTGGCTTAAATAGACCTGCAGCTGCTCTTTTTCATCTTCAAGCGCGTCTTTCTTCTGCTCGACCTGTTCCTTCTGCGCCTCGGTCTGTTTCTTCAGTTCCTCGGCTTTTTTGATCTTTTCGGAGGTCGTTTCGGCAAATGCCGGGTATGAAAAGGGCTGCGCCAAAAGCGCAGTCACCAGGACACAGATCATGCATTTGTCGGTAAACTTCCCCTTTTTCATAGAAAACACTGTTACAGTTCAAGTTCGATCTTCCGGTTTGTATGGGAATACTGATAGTAACGTACCCCTGCCGCATCCAGCATTCTTTTGGACGCTCTGGTGGAATCGGAATCGGCATATTTGTCACTCGAATAGACCACGGTCTTGATCCCCGCCTGAATGATCGCTTTGGCGCATTCATTGCAGGGGAAGAGCGATACATAGATCTTAGCCCCTTCCAGACTGCCGCCGCGGTAGTTTAAGATCGCGTTCAGTTCGCTGTGCGTGACATAGAAATATTTATTGTCGTACGGATCGCCTTCCCTGCACCAGGGAAACTCATCATCGGAACACCCTCTCGGGAACCCGTTGTATCCCATGGAAAGGATCTTGTTGTCATCACTGACGATGCAGGCGCCGACCTGCGTGTTGGGATCTTTGGAACGCATGCCGGAGAGCTTGGCAACGCCCATGAAATATTCGTCCCAGGAAATATAATCCGTTCTCTTCTCGTTCATGGTTTTCCCCTTTTATTTGGTTCCGAAGATCCTGTCGCCGGCATCCCCGAGGCCGGGCACGATATAAGCGTTCTCGTTCAGCTTCTCATCCAGTGCGCCGACATAGATGTCCACATCCGGATGCGCGTTCTTCAGCACTTCCAGTCCTTCCGGCGCGCCGATGATGCAGAGGAAATGGATCTTCTTGCAGCCCTTGTCCTTCAGCATCTGGATCGCCGCTGCGGCAGAACCGCCGGTAGCCAGCATGGGATCCACGACAAAAACTTCACGCTCCGCGCAGTCCGCAGGCAGCTTGCAGTAATATTCCACCGGTTTATGTGTCTTCGGATCTCTATACAGTCCGATATGTCCGACTTTGGCGGTAGGGATCAGTGTCAGCATCCCGTCGACCATGCCCAATCCTGCGCGCAGGATCGGAACGATGGCAAGCTTTCTGCCCTTCAGTTCTTTTACGGTCGTTTTGCAGATCGGCGTTTCGATCTCAACGTCCCTCAGCTGCAGGTCTCTGGTCGCTTCATAACAGATCAGCATCGCGATCTCGGAAACCGTCTGCCTGAAGTCCTTGGTGCCCGTGTCGATCCTTCTGATGTAGCCGATCTTGTGCTGGATCAGCGGATGATCCATGATGATAACCTTGCTCATTTGTAATCCCTCCCGTAACGTGTTTTATTCTTCTATTGCCGCAATCCTGCGGATATGTTTTTCCTCGTTCGAAAATTCCGTTTTCAGGAATGTGTCCACGATGTCAAGCGCCACGTTCATGCCGATCATGCCGGCGCCCATAGCCAGAACATTGGCGTCATTGTGGGATCTTGTCAGAAAAGCCGCCGTGGTGTCGGAACAAAGCCCCGCACGGATCCCTTTCACCTTATTGGCCACGATGGAAATACCGATCCCCGTGGTGCAGATCACGATCCCTCTTTCACACTGTCCGTCTGCTACGGCATTTGCCACCGCCCTTCCGTACTGCGGATAATCACAGGACTTCTTCTCGTAACAGCCCATGTCCTCCACTTCATGTCCCATCTCTTTCAAATGGGCGATGACGGCTTCCTTCATGTCAAATCCGCCATGGTCGCTTCCGATTGCAATCTTCATACCGATACCTCTTTATACTTCAATGATGTGATGTCCCGCGGCCTTGATCAGGCGGTTCATGACCGCCTCTCCCATCCGGCCCTCGTAAAAGGCTTCCGAATAGATCCTGTCGATCTGCCGGGCGTCAAAAGTTCTGAGAATATTGTACAGCCTTCTTGCGATCGTCTCCTCATCTTCCAGAGAGCCGATGTTTTGCACCAGATCCGCGGTGTACCCTGCGCAGGTCTCTTCGGTCGCGATCACGCCCGACCTGACGCCTTCCGGCAGGCCTTTAATCTGTGCATTGATATAGTTTCTGACCGCTTCCTTTTCACCCGTAACGATGGTCAGTTCGCCTTTTGGCGAATAATGCCGGTATTTCATGCCCGGCGCCTTGGGTTTAACCTTTTGGTCCGTCACCATACAGAGCGCCGGATCGTATTCCACCCTGCCGATCACATTTTCCAGCATTTCTTTGGAAAAATAGCCCGGCCGTAAGATCATCGGCACATCCGATGTCAGGTCCACGATCGTCGATTCGATGCCGATCGGGCAGTCCCCGCCGTCTAAGATCATGTCGATCCTGCCCGAAAGGTCTTCCTTTACATGCGAAGCTTTTGTCGGGCTGGGCCGTCCGGACAGATTTGCGCTCGGTGCAGCGATCCCCGTTCCTGCGGCGCGGATCAGTTCCAGCGCGATCCGGTTTTTGGGCATCCTGACCGCTACGGTATCAAGACCGCCCGTCGTCTCTTTCGGAACACATGCCTTCTTCGCAAGGATCATGGTCAGCGGACCCGGCCAGAATGCTTTTGCAAGAAGCATGGCATTTTCGGGGATCTCATCCGAAAGGTCATTGAGCATCGAAAGATCACAGATATGCACGATCAGCGGATTGTCGCTCGGCCTTCCCTTTGCGGCATAGATCTTTTCCGAAGCTTTGGGATTAAAAGCATCGGCGCCGAGGCCGTAAACCGTTTCCGTCGGAAAGGCTACGAGCCCGCCGGCTCTGATCACTTCCCCGGCTTCTTCGATCAATGCCTGATCGACTTGATTTTCATTAAGATGATGCACCTTCGTTATCATCAGTTCACACATAAGTATAACACACTTGAACGGACGGAAAAACCTTTAAAACAGCGCAAGCGCCGCCCAGGCATCGGCATTTGCGTACCCGAGCTGCCAGGCTGCGATCCCCGCCACATGATAGGTGTGCATCGCCTGCACCTTCGCGGAAAGTGAATCCTTGTCTTCCATCCAGATCCTGTATTTCTTCTCGCCCACCTGCCATTCGGCATAGTTCTGGGCAGTCTCTTCGTCCCATTTGAATTCCGTTCCCGCCTTGGCAACGGCCTCTTTTGCATCCGTCATGCCAAGCGTCCGGACATCCAGATTATAAGGAATATATTCGTCGCTTGCGTCCTCCGCAGCCGCCTCTGCTTCCGTCTTGGGCGTTTCGATCCAGATCCTCGTATACCAGGGCACCGCGTTGATCACGCGCTCTGCCGGAACATCTTCTATGGTGTTCTTCATGCCGTCGATCACAAAATTGATCGAAGCGACCGAGCCGCTCTCCGCGGAACCGGTGTAATGTTCGTCGTAACCCATGATAACGACATAGTCCGCAAACTGCCCCTGCTCCTTGCGGTCATAATGCAGCGTGCTTGTGGAAGGAACATAGTTGTCCACAGACAGGACCAGTTCGGCTTTTCTGCAGGCAAGGGACAGTTCCCTGACAAACTGCACATAGCATTCCCCGGCCTCTTCCGGAACCGTCTCAAAGTCCAGATTGATCCCGTCGAGATCATACTCCGTCGCAAGGCCGATCAGCTGCTCAATGACGAACTGCCGTTTCGAAGGATAGGAAAGGACCTCATACATCTTTAAGTCCGCATTGTAAGTGATGTTTTCCACCAGGCCCCAGACATCCAGCCCCATGTTATGCGCCGCTTCCACGTAGTCATGGCTTGCGATCGATTCGATGTTACCGTCATTGTCTTTTAAGAAAAACCAGGTCGGGGAGATCGTGGTCAGCCCTTCCTGTCCGTCCAGCCGGTTCTTCAGTCCGGCATTGGCATCCTGATTGGTCACAAGATCCCAGACCAGCCTGATCGGGCCGTCGCTTGTCCGGTAGGTGAACGCAGGCTCGGAATGCGTCTGCGGCGCGGGAATGGATTCCTCCGCGGGGTCTTCTAAGAATCTTGACTCATAGTAGCCCGTGATCAGATCCCTCGTCTGCACCTTTGTCCAGTCCGGATCTTCACTGTCATCCAGAATGATCAGATCGTCTCCCTCGCTCATCTGTGTCAGGATCTTGCTCTTTTTATCCATGCCGACCCTGACCGCCTGGTCCTTTTTGACTTTGGCCGTCTGCAGGACTTTGCCCTCCGTCCTGATCTGCGCCCGGTAAGGCTCTCCGTTACCGCCGTACAGGTCATATTCCAGATCCGCATACTGCTGCACGAAGTCCAGCGCCACCAGGATCTTTCCCTTTTCTTCCATACAGATCACATACGGCATCGAAGCGGGCGTATTGCCTTTCAGATACCCGGCGCCGCCGATGGGGATGCTGATCACTTCCTCTGCCGTTGTATACAGCAGGGCATTTACTTTCTCATCCAGATAAAACCGGTTATTATACTGCGCTTTGACGGAGTCCAGATCCTGATACATCACGCCGTCGACCACCTTCAGCTGTGTGGTCGTGATCTCACCGTCCTCTATGATCACCGCATAGTCGTCGCCGATCGCGCCGAAGTAACTGAACAGATCCGCCTCTTCCTGGGAATAGGCAAAGCTCTCAAACCATCCCTGTTTGACGCCCAAAAGAGCGATCACGGCGATCAATGCCATCGCCACCCCGACAGGGATCAGTCTCTGCAGTTTTCTGATACGCCTTCTGCGGCGTCTGTACGCTATTCTGTCGTTATCCAAGCCTTCTTCCTCCCGATGATTTCCCAATCTCACATTATAACAGACAAACGGCGGTTTGTCATTGATTAGTCACAAAACGCAAGGAGGCCGTACCGCGCTGCATCGTGGGGTCCGAAATGGCAAACGGTACGGCCCTTGTCAGGAAGGGTTATGGCATATCACCTTCAGTTCAGGGAGACCCGGTTAAACCGGACTTCAACCAGTTTTCCTCTGTCGTTGTCCACAAAATCGGGCATGTAACAAAAGCCTTCACTGACAGAGATCATTCTGGCCATCAGTGCGGGCGGGACAGGATATCCTTCAACAAAGATCCTGACCCCTTCCCTGGACAGGCGGTCAAGATACGTGGCCGCCTCCTCCTGCTGATGTTCCCTTACATAATCATCCAAAAGATCTTTCATATTGTAACCTCCCAACGTTGGAACCACGGCCCATGCACAGGCCGGTACTGCGTATCAGGGTTCCATGGATCACCCTGACGTAACACACGACAAGGATCCGTTCTCGCAAAAGGAGATACAGCTTGGGTTACTTGTGATACACGTTTCCGGATTCTTGTGTGACGAGGCTTTTCGCGCGCTGCATTTCTTTCGTAAAGATCAATAAAAACAGCAGTTGACGAATTATGAACCTATGGAGTCTATCGTTTCTGATACTTCTGTGAAACCTTGACCGGGCAAATGACTTCGCCCGTCTGACGCCTGCTGATGCAGGCAATGTGTAAAACACTTAAAAATTTGCTTAAATATGATGGTACATATTGGTGAAAGAATACTGCCCTCCTTCCGCAGCAGATTGCGAAAGAAGCCTCGTGGAAAAATTGTAGCCGATTTCTTACAGATATGCAAGAAATTTTTTATTAAAGTTTAAGAATCTTACGCCGATACATGTATTGACGAAAACTATTCAAAAGATTATGATTATGAAAAACAAAAAGGAAAGGATGTGACGCTATGAAGCTGGAAAAAGTCAATGACCATCAGATTCGCGCAACGCTGACCAAAGCTGACCTTGCAGACCGCGAATTAAAGCTCTCCGAGTTGGCTTACGGCACGGAGAAGGCCAAGAGTCTTTTTCGCGACATGATGCAGCAGGCTGCTTATGAGTTCGGCTTTGAAGCGGAAGACATCCCGCTGATGATAGAAGCTATTCCCCTTTCTTCCGAGAGCATCGTCCTGATCATCACCAAGGTTGAGGATCCGGAAGAACTGGATACGCGGTTTTCCAATTTTGCGCCCACGATCCATGAGGATGATGACTCGAGCTTAAGTTCCATGTTACAGGCCTTTTCGGAAGAAGGCGACAATGTGCTCGATCTGTTCCGCAAGATCAAGGAAAGCGCAGAGAACAATGCCACGGAAAAATCGCTTCCTTCCGCTTCCGGTAAGATCCGGGCAGAGGATGCGGAGCCGGGAGAGAACCTCTTCAGAGCTTACTCCTTCCCCGACATCGATACGGTGGCAAAGGTAGCGCATCTGCTTGAGCCGTTCTACTTCGGCAAGAGTTCCCTTTACAGAAATCTCTCCACCGGCCGCGTGATCCTCGTGGTTTCCAAATCCGACCACACGCCGGAAGATTTCAACCGTGTCTGCAACATGATCTCGGAATACGGCACACTCGAGAAATATTCGGCAGCTTCCGAGGCCTATTTCAGGGAGCACAACGAAGCCATCATGCTGCAGGATGCACTGACCAAGCTGCTCTTTGTATAAGAGACAGACAGCACAGATAACTGAATCGGCAAATAAAAAGACTCCGGATGATCCGGAGTCTTTTTTGGTCTGAACAGCCGTCTGTGAAACATCCCTCAGCGGTTGCTGATCCTTTCCATAAGCGCATCAACATCCATGCCGTGTACAAGAGCCGCCTCTTCGAGACTCTCACCCTGTGCGCTCGGGCATCCTAAGCAGTGCATGCCTGCTTCCATCAGGATCGGCGCAACCTCGGGAGCCATTCTTAAGATCTCACCGATGGTCATATCTTTTGTAATTTCTGCCATTGTATATTCCTCCTGCATTAAACTCGGTTAAGGTACTTTCGTAGACTATCACTTTTTAAGTCCGTTTTCAAGTTTTTCTTGTATATTGTCCCCGATTATACTAAAATATCTGTGTGAAATATTTGGATCATGAAAAGGAGGTTTTATCATGGCATATGTGATCAGTGACGAATGTTTAAGCTGCGGAACATGTGAAGGTCAGTGCCCGGTTGGCGCGATCTCTCAGGGCGACGGCAAGTATGTGATCGATGAGAGCGCTTGCCTCGGTTGCGGCTCCTGCGCAGGTGTTTGCCCTGCAGGTGCGATCTCCGAGAAATAAGTTCTGCCACATTCATAAAAACAAGCGTCCGTGCAAACGGACGCTTGTTTTTTATTCCCGTTTAGTTCTCGTTTCTTGCTTTGTTGGCAAACTTCGTATAGTCCGGCATCCAGACCAGATCGACTTTGCCGAGCGGGCCGTTTCTCTGTTTGGCCACGATCACTTCCGCGATGTTCGTGGCTTCCCTGTCCCTCTCGTAATAATCCTCACGGTACAGGAACATGACAACGTCCGCATCCTGCTCGATCGCCCCGGATTCACGCAGATCCGATAAGATCGGGCGGTGGTCCTGTCTCTGCTCCGGTCCGCGGGACAGCTGGGACAGCGCAACGACCGGGACCTTCAGTTCCCTGGCGAGTGATTTTAACCCTCTGGAGATCTCCGAGATCTCATTCACTCTCGAATCCGCTCTTCCGCTTCCGCTCATCAGCTGCAGGTAATCGATGATCACCACCTGGATATCATGTTCGAGTTTATACTTTCTGCATTTGGACCTGAGTTCCGAAAGCGTGATCGAAGAGGTATCGTCGATGATCAGTTTCGACTTGGCAACCACGCCTGCTGCCTCTGCAAGGCATACCCAGTCGCGTTCGTTCAGATCCCCGGTCCTTAAATTCTGCGAATTGACCTTCGACTCCAAGGAAAGCAGGCGGTTTACCAGTTCCTCTCTGGACATTTCCAGACTGAACATCGCAACGCTCTTATTGTCCCTGAAGCAGATATGCTCCGCGATGTTTAACACGAACGCGGTCTTCCCCATGGAAGGTCTTGCGGCGATCAGCACCAGGTTGGAAGGCTGCAGTCCTGCGGTCATATAATCAAGATCGGTAAAGCCCGTGGCAACGCCGGTCACCGGCCCTTTGGTAAGCGATGCGATATTGATCCGCTCCAGCGCGTTCAGCACCACCTGGTTGATCGGCATATAGTCTTCGGTGCTCCGGTTCTTGATCACATCAAAGACCATCTTCTCGGTATCGTCGAGGATCCTGTCCAGAGTCTCTCCGGACGCATAGCAGCTGTTCTCGATCGTCTGCGACACCCGGATCAGTTTCCTGAGAACGGAATTTTTCCTGACACTGTCGGCATACTGCGCAACCCTGGAAGAATTGGGCACCGACGCGACGACTTCCTGCAACAGCGACTGCGTATCGATCCCTTCCGGGAGCTGCATCTCTTTCAGGCGGCTGTTCAGTATGACAGGGTCCACCGCCTTTCCCTCGTTAAACAAGGACGTGATGGCCTCGAAGAGGATCCCGTACTGTTTTCCGTAAAAATCATCCTTATTCAGCGTTTCCGCAGCGATCGCGATCGCATCCTTCGACATCAGCATACAGCCGATCGTGGACTGCTCGGCAGGCGTATCATGCGGCATGACTCTTTTGATCACGGTCTCATCCATGTGACTGATTCCTTTCCGTTCTCTGCTTTCCTACGCCTTCTCGACCGTGACTTTCAGGGTGGCATTTACCTGCGGATGCAGTTTGACCGTCACCTCATAATCCCCGAGATTCTTGATCGGATCCGTGATCTGGATCTTCTTCTTATCGATCTCAAGATCCAGCTGTTCTGCAGCTGCCTCCGCGATCTCCTTGGAGGATACGGAGCCGAAAGTCTTGCCGCCTTCTCCCGCTTTCAGCTTAACGACCACTTTCCTGTCTTTCAGCTTCCCGGACAGTTCCTGTGCTTTGGCAAGATTTTCCGCGGCGACTTTCTCGTCATTGGCCTTCTGCAGTTTCAGATCGTTTAAGTTCTTCGCATTGGCTTCCACGCCGAATTTTTTCGGAAAAATAAAATTACGGGCGTAACCGTCACTGACATCCACGATCTCGCCCTTTTTCCCAAGCGACTTCACATCCTGTAATAAAATAACCTTCATCAGATCTCTCCTTCTCTCTGCATGGTGTCCAGCGTGCGGATCAGCAGTTCCTTGGCTTCCTCGATGCTCATTTCCTTCAGCTGGGCGCCGGCAATGTTCATATGTCCGCCGCCGCCGAGTTTTTCCATAACAAGCTGCACGTTCATCTCATCGATCGAACGGGCGCTGATATAGATCTCACCCTGGTATTCGGTCAGGACAAAAGATGCCTTGATCCCGATAATGTTGAGCAGCTCATTGGCCGCCTGCGCGCCGATGATCGTCGGCGTTTCGGAAACGCTGCCCGGCGCGGATACGGAAACCGCATAGGAACCGAGCACCACCTCGGCATTTCTGACTGCTTCCGCCCTGGCCTTATAGTCTTCCATATCGTTCCTGAACATCTTGCGGACTCTGGTCACATCCGCGCCGTTCCTGCGCAGATAGGCCGCCGCCTCAAATGTACGGACACCGGTCTTGGCGGTAAAGTTATTGGTATCGATCATGATCCCGGAATAAATGCAGTCCGCTTCCGCTGCCCTAAGCTTCACATTGTCATGTATATACTGCAGGATCTCCGCAACCATTTCCGAAGCGGAGCTTGCATAGGGCTCGATGTAGGAAAGCGTTGCATTCTGGATCTTCTCCGTTCCTTGTCTGTGATGGTCGAGAACGACGATCGATGCGCATTTTCCGAGCAGTTCCTTACACTCCGTAAAGCTCGGTTTGTTCACATCCACAACGATCAGTGCCGTTGTCTGATCCGCCACTTCCAAAGCCCTTGTGCTGTTTAAGAACAGATCGTCCGCATAATCGCCGTCGGATCTGATCTCATCCATCAGCGGGCGGATCGAGTTGGTCACTTCATTGACTACGATATGCGCCTTCTTCTCAAAAGTCTTTGCCGCCCTGAAGATACCGATCGCCGCGCCGAAGGAATCCACATCCGTATTCTTGTGGCCCATGACGATGATGCGGTCGCTGCTTTCAATGATCTCGCGAAGGGCATGCGCTTTGACTCTGGCCTTCACGCGGGTCGTCTTTTCAGCCATCTGGCTCTTGCCGCCATAGTAGGTGATATCCTCGGGCGTCTTGACAACGACCTGGTCGCCGCCACGCCCAAGCGCAAGATCGATAGCCGTTCTGGCATATTCATAATTGGTCTGGTATGAACCGGTTTCGAGACCAAAGCCGGCTGAAAGCGTTACCGAGATCTCGTTGCCGATATTGACGGTCTTGACATCCTCAAGCAGATCGAACCGCCTCTCCATCAGGCCTTTCAGATGTCTCTTCTGGATCGCCACCAGATATTTGTCTTTGTCCAGTTTCTTGACAAGCGCATCCGTCGCGGCCAGATATTTGTTGATCTTCCTGTCGACAAGAGCGACCAGAAGGGAACGTCTGACATCTTCAACGGATTCCAGCGCTTCATCATAATTATCGATATAGATCAGACCGGTACACAGCTGCATGTCGTCGATCTCTCTCTGCAGGCGGTTGATCTTGGTCTCATCGAACATAAAGAACGCGATCAGGAAACTTTCGAGATTCACCACGTCCAAAAGCGCAGAGGATTCCAGCGCCATCTGCATATCGACTTTCTTCATGCTGATCCTGAAATCGGATTCCTCAAACGTTGCCATCATTTCGGTCTCCGATTCGATCCCGGGCAACGCCTCTTTATGGACATCCGGCAGAAGCGACATGATCGTCTTGCGATATCCTCTTTTGATATGGAAGGTCTGCTCGAAAGCCTCGTTCGTCCAGATGATCCGCCCCTCTTCGTCCAAAAGGGCATAAGGAACCTCCAGGTCTCTGAGCAGCTGCTTCTGTACCTGTCCGTACTGCGTTGCAAACGACACCATGTCGTTTACCACGGCATGCTTGTTCTTAAAATAAAGGATCAGGGCTATGGAAAAATAGATCAGGATCCCGGCGCTCATGATGTAACCGGCCTTGAGATCCGTGGCATAAACCGCAATATTGCACAATACCAGCAGGATCGTCAGAAACAGCGGCCAGACCATATAAGCCCGGAGGGTTCCCTTAAATTTGACTTTCTTCAAAATACTCTTCTCCTTAAAATCCTACCAGACTATATTAGCATTTTTGTATTCCGATAGCAAGAGAAGAGCCTGCCGTGCAGGCAGGCTCTTCTCTATGGTATTTAACCGATATTCTGCGCTTCCACAAGGCCTTTTCCGCCGTAGATCTCTCTGAGTTTCGGTTTTTCGATCTTACCGGTCGGATTTCTGGGAATCTCCGCAAAAATGATCTTATGCGGCCGCTTGTATCTCGGAAGGGCATGGCAGAAATCCTGCATCTCCTCTTCGGTTACCACGTAATCCTTCTTCAGTTCAATGATGGCCAGCGTCACTTCTCCGAGACGCTTATCGGGAATCCCGATCACAGCGGCATCATGCACGGCTTCATTCGTGCGGATAAAGTCCTCGATCTGGACCGGATAGATGTTCTCGCCGCCGCTGATGATCACGTCTTTCTTGCGGTCTACGAGAAGAATGAACCCGTCTTCGTCCTCTTTGGCCATATCCCCGGTATAGAGCCAGCCGTCCTGAAGCACCTCCTGTGTGGCCTTTTTGTCATGATAGTATTCCACCATGACGGACGGTCCTTTAACGGCCAGTTCACCGACTTCTCCTTTTTGCACTTCTTCTTTCTTTTCGTTCACGATCTTGGTTTCCCAGCCGTAACCCGCTTTTCCGATCGTGCCGACCTTCTCGACATTGCCGACTCCAAGATGTACGCAGCCGGGGCCCAGAGACTCGGACAGGCCGTAGTTTGTATCGTAATCATGATGCGGGAAATAGGTCAGCCATTTTTTGACAAGGCTTCTCGGAACAGGCTGTGCCCCGATATGCATCAGTCTCCACTGGTCAAGTTCATAATCCTCCAGTTTGACTTTTCCGCTCTCAATCGCCTCCAGGATGTCCTGCGCCCAGGGTACCAGCAGCCAGACGATCGTGCATTTTTCTTTCGAAACCGCATCCAGCACAAATTCCGGTTTGGTCCCCTTTAAGAGTACCGCTTTGCCGCCCGAGATCAGGCTGCCGAACCAGTGCATCTTCGCGCCGGTATGGTAAAGCGGGGGAATGCAGAGGAACACATCATCCTTCTGCTGCCCGTGATGGTTCTGCTCCGTTTTGCAGGAATGTACCAGGCCTGCATGTGTATGCAAGATTGCCTTCGGAAATCCCGTGGTTCCCGAGGAAAAATAGATCGCCGCATAGTCTTCATCCTTGATCGTGATATTCGGTCTCTGAGAAGAACAATTTGCCGTCATGGAATTGTAGTCATCCGCAAAGCTCGGGCAGTTCTCCCCCACATAGATCAGCAGCCTCCCCTTCGAGAGAGGCTCACAGATCTCTTCGATCCGCCCGATAAAGGACGGTCCGAACACCAGGATATCGATCTGCGCCAGTTTTGCGCAGTAAAGGATCTCGTCCGAGGAATAACGGAAATTAAACGGAACGGCCAGGGCGCCTGTCTTTAAGACACCAAAATAGATCGGCAGCCATTCTAAGCAGTTCATCATCAGGATCCCGACCTTATCGCCTTTTTTCACGCCTCTGCTGAGCAGCAGATTGGCAAACCGGTTTGCCTTCTCATCAAAAACGCTCCAGGTGATCTCCCTGCGGTAATGCGTTTCGGGACTTGCCTCGATCAGTTCGTATTCTTTCCAGGTAACTCTTCTTCTCTCTTTGATCTCCGGGTTGATCTCCACAAGGGCGATATCGTCTCCGAATTGGTCCGCATTTCGTTCCAGAAGTTCTGTGATTGGCATTTTGATCTCTCTCTTTCCGTAATATTTCCTGTTTTCGAGCCGGTTCTTTGACGCGTTGACGCTTTTAACCGGTAAAGTGTAGTATACGGGGTTTCCGATGTTTTGTCAAATGCGCAAACAGGGCGCGGCAGATGCCACGCCCTGTTCAGGAAGTCGTTTCCGTCAGCCGTAACCCGGCAAAACGATCGCTATTGCACAGTCAGGGTCAAAATACAGATTGTATGATGTCCCCGAAATCGCAGCTTTCTGCCACCCCGTTGCCGGAAGTCCGTTCTTCATATAGATTGGATACTCATCAAAAAACAGAAACAGCCCGTTTAGTTTTGCTCCCGTATCCTTTCTGCAGACCGGTTTCAGATTACCGTTCTGATCAATGGATATAACAGCCACTATTTTCTTATCATCTTCGTACGATTCCACGTATTCTTCTGTCGTTCCCGGGCGGAGGCTCAGATGATGCCAGTTTGAACCGGTCCTGTAAAACGGGCTTAAGTCTTCTGTAAATATACCATAGGTATTTACGGGTTTCCCGTCTATGACCTCATTTGAAGCAAGGGTTCCATCGGCTTTCATGCACATATCAAAAACCTTATCATTAATCGTTGAATACTGCTCATACCTCTTAAGTCTGTCCCTGTCGGCAGTGCCAAGTCTTGCGTAATTTACAGACGGGTAGGTTCCTCCGCAAAAGTAAACTTCTTTCTTATCCGAGGCATTAGCATATACCATACTGTCCTCAGAAAAAACGACATAGATCTTCTTCCCGGATGGTACTAATGAAAAATCATAGAGATTAACAGAATCATCTGCCGTAGTTGAGCCATCGCTGTCACAATAGAAATAAGCGGTCCAGTTTCCATCATCATCCTGCTGCGCATACGGCTGAAATCCCGTCAGCGGTAATCCTTTCGGGCCGATCAGATAATCATCTTTATATCCGTCACAGGATATCTTCATATTCTTCACTGTCCGGCCCTTTGTGTCCATAAACCGGACAATACTGCCGTCTGTCTTATACTCGGCGGAAACCTCGGCGAAATCATCATTCATGTTCATCCTTCCGTCATACCCGTAGTGATACCATTTTCCGCCGCTTAACCTGAAGACATTTGTCTCCTTTATACCGGTTTCGGTATCAAAATAATACCAGTCGTTTCCGACTTTTGTACGGCCCTTTGCAAAGCTTCCATCCTTTGTGGTCAGGATATCAAAGCCGGTACCGTCTGCGTCTTCTGCTACCGCCCTGTCTGTGACAGGGGAGCCGTCCATACGGAACCGGTAAGTCTTGCCGCCAACCGTCAGATCCGGGTAATCGGGATAATACCCTGCAAGTGCCCCTGCAGGCGCCCAGTCTTCGGTCTCTACAAAATATATCTTCTTTTTCGATCCGGATTCTATGGGCCGGCCTGATGCATCGAGCATAAGTTTTCCGTAACTGTTTAAAGCAGGAGCATTCATGGTCTTCCAGCCTGTTGCGGCCACATGTGTCTTAGGATCAAAATAGAATGTGAACGATCCATAGTAATACAAAACTCCGCCATAGGAATCATATACATAATTATACCCATCTGTGTCCCCTTTACAGTACACCCATCCGGATGCGGCAGAGCCGTCTTTTGTGAAATAATACAGTTTCCCGCCGATATTTACGAGTCCATCATATATTATCCCTGAGGCACCACAGTAATACAGCTTTCCGGATTTGTCCTTGACTAAGCCCATCTTGATGGAGCCGTCTTTGCAGACCCAGAATGTATAGCCGGATATTTCTGCGAAGCCATCTGCCGCACGTGTTACAATCGTGGACCAGCCGTCCGTATCGGAGTTGATTACATACCATTTTCCCTTAATAGATGCTAACTGTTCATTGATGATAACACCATTTCCCCCAATCGGATACTTCCTGCCTTCATAACTGTAAATACCTTCGGGTTCCGGCTGTCCATCCTTCTTAACAAGCGCAACGATGTGCCCCCCAGAAACCGCAAGCGTGACATGATCGTTTGCCACCTTTCCGTTTTCCTCGATCCAGTACTTCTTTTCCTTATATTCGACCAGTGTCGGCTCACTGTATTTCGATAATTTTGCCGTTTCCGGGTCAAAATAGTAACTGACAACGCCTATCTTTACAATGCCCGTCACCACCTTGCCGGATCCGTTAACGTAATATATCTGGTTGGTTATTTCATTATCGTAAAGCCATGCATTCTTAACCTTATTCTTTCCCTGATCATCCGAATAGAACAGGACGCCGTCGGAAGGTTTCTTTGACACTGACTTATAGTAAACAGGGCTGCCGTCCTCCAGTTTCAGGCCGGATGCCTGCTTAACATCTTCTTCAAGACAAAGGGATGTGCCCTTCTGCAGGCAGA
>JAEEGL010813280.1_pt1 | contig 24793 bp, 22 predicted proteins | sample 9134231 | NCBI WGS metagenome assembly JAEEGL01 (sample SAMN16246548, study PRJNA631951) | gut metagenome | biome: gut microbiome; feature: rumen; material: fiber-attached | host: Bos | place: Iran: Karaj | collected 2018-10
AAATACGACGCAAAATACGACCAAGTATTCTGCCAACGCCGCCACGCCTACAACGGACGCACTCTTGAACAGATGAACGACGCCGAATGTGCCGCTGCTATGGACAAACTCGGCGAACTTGATATGCTTGAAATGCAAATCCACCGCGATTACGAAAAAGAACTCCGTCAGTTGTTCCCTGCCAAGTTTGTGCTCAGATATTTTACCGCCGAAAGCGACTTTAAACGCAAAGCCGTCAACCGTCAGAAATTTCACGGACAGATAGGGGTAGACTACAAAAAGCAATAAATTTTTGGTAACAAACAGTATTAGATTTTAAGATAATAATCTATAATAATTTAAGATTTGTTAATTAAAAAGGTATTTACATTTATCAATAATTGTTATACCTTTGCACCAAAATTAAACGAGATGTTTTCGCTGCTGAAATATAGGACAGACTTCGAGATTTACTCGAAAATGAGCGCAGAAGAGTTCGCCGACCTTCTCTTTAAGCGCCTTCGTCCCGAATTTGACGAAGCCTATATGAACGACCGTTGGCGTCACAACAACGAATACCGATTCAAAGGCACTTTTATGCGCTTTGTGTGGAACGGATTCAACCGTTTCAACGGCGTACTCGGCGGAAGGCTTTTGGTAGAAAAAAATCAAGGACTCATCACAGTTCACAGCGAAATCAATTTTAAAGAGATATTTTTATTGTGCTCTATTTTTAGCATTATTCCACTGATGAATTTTTGGGGAGAACCAGCGCACCGTATTCTCACCGCTATTATTATTTGGCTTATTTATATCGCAAATTTTATTATATCATTCGTACGAATTAATCGCTTTTACAAAAACGAAGTAAGAGAAACTTTCTTAAAAAACGACAAGACAGTAGGGAAAAAACTGCTGTAATTACAACAACCCAAATCAACAAACGTTAACTCTGCTTGCTTATGTTTAAAAATCTAAAATTAAAAACTTATGTTAAAAAAAGTACTGCTTGCTATTTGTTTGTTGACAACTGTAGCCTTTTCTAATGCTCAAATTATTCGCGACTCTCGTTGGGATGCCGAAGTATTTGACCGCGCAAACACCGCTAAAGATGTTAGCTATCTTTCCGATGACGAAAAATCTGTTATCTGCCTTTGCAACCTCGCAAGATTAAACGGCACTCTCTTTGCCAATACCTATCTTCGCGACTATGTGGCAGAAAAATCTCTCAAATCTGAATATGTTCAGACCCTTATTAAAGACCTTCAGAATGTACGCAACCTTCCGATGTTGATTCCCGACCTCGGACTCTGTACAGCAGCTGCCAACCACGCTTCTGACATCGGCAGCACTGGTCGCACAGGTCACAAATCGTCTGACGGAAAGGATTTGGTAAAGCGTTTTGAAAAATATTTTGCCAAAGGCACAGTTTCGGAAAACTGCTCTTACGGCAAGGCTGCTCCTCTTGATATCGTTATGCAACTGCTTATCGACGATGGCGTTGAAAGCCTTGGTCACCGCAATGTGATGCTTTCTGAACAGTTTGGTGCAGTAGGCGTATCGATTGCTAAACACACTGTATTTAATTACAATTGCGTGTTGGACTTTTACGATTCTTTTCTGTAAAAATCTTTTGTATATTTGCAGCGTAACATTTTTGGATTTTTAAGATGAATCAAAACCTACAAAAACTGAGGACCGCTGCCCTCAACGCTGGTGTGGATGCTTACATAATATTCAACACCGACCCTCATTCTTGCGAATACGTACCCGACGATTACTTGGTAATCAAACAGTTGTGCGGGTTTACTGGCGATAATGCCACTGTAGTGGTAACACAGGATTTTGCTGGATTGTGGACAGATTCAAGGTTCTATATTTCAGGAACTCAAGAACTTAAAGATTCAGGCGTTGCGCTGATGAAATCTACAGAGTCTACGTTTTTGGCGTGGCTCAAATCAAATTTAAACAAAGGCGGTGTTGTGGCGTTTGACGGACGCTGCACCACCGCTTCTGTATATTTCGACATTAAAAAGAAACTCGACCCTTTGGGCGTGGTTCTCAACGAAAAACTCGACCTTTCGTCATCATTTTGGCATAATCGTCCCAAACCGAAAATTTCGCCAGTGTATGCGTTGGATGTAAAGTTTACTGGAGTTTCGACACCAGATAAAATCGATGCTATTGTAACGAAAATCAAAGCCGAAAATGCCGACCGATTGTTGACGTCAGACCTTGCCGAAATTGCTTGGATTTTAAATCTGCGCGGTTCGGATATAAGTTATTGTCCTGTTTTTAAGGCGTTTATGTTGATTGGTAGCGACGCTTCTGCTGTTCTTTTTACCGATAATCAACGGTTTGATGATTCTGTAGCAGAATACCTTAAGCAAACAGGAGTTGTGGTTTGCGACTACGATTTGGTGTACGCTGCCTTGTCGGGATTGCCCGAAGGGTCGTCGCTAATAGTTGATATCAATTCTGCCAATGCCGAACTCTACCTTTCGGTAAATAAGCAATGCAAAATAATAGAACGCCGAAGTCCTGTGCAACTGATGAAGGCGCAAAAAAACGAAACCGAACTATCGAATATCCGCCGCACCATGATAATAGACGGTGTGGCAATGGAGCGTTTTTTCTATTGGCTTGAAAATCAATTAAACAACAATATCCAAGTAACCGAAATCGATGCCGCCAACAAACTTTTGGAATACCGCACTATGGGCGAAGGTTTTATCTCTGAAAGTTTTGAATGTATTTCGGCATTTAACCAACATGCCGCCATGCCCCATTTTGCACCGAGCAAAAGTAATAATCTTTTATTACAAAAAGACGGCGTTTATCTTGTAGATTCGGGCGGACAATATTATACAGGCACCACAGATTTAACTCGAGTAATACCCACAGGAGAGTTTACACAAGATTTTTCGATTGATTATACCCTTGTGCTTAAAGCAATGGTGGATATTGCAATGGCAATTTTCCCCGACAAAGCCAACGGATGCTCGATAGATGCAATAGGTCGTGTAAGTCTTTGGCGTTACGGAAAAGATTTTGGACACGGCACAGGACACGGTGTGGGCTTTTGTCTCAACGTTCACGAAGGACCTGTTTCAATTTCGCCGGGATCCACAAAAACCACCTTTTTGCCAGGTATGGTAACATCCGACGAACCAGGCATCTATATCGAAGGCAAGTATGGCATACGTATCGAAAACCTTTTGGCAGTGCAAAAATCAGAATACGAAGGTTTTAACCGTTTTGAAACCCTTACCCTCTGCCACATCGATACACGCGCCGTGGATACTAAATTACTTAATAGAGATGAAATTGAGTTTATAAATAATTATAACAAACGTGTTTATAACACACTTTCTCCCTTTTTATCCCAAAACGAAAACGAATATTTAAAAAAACGTACTGCTGCTATTTAAAAATCCAATTTTTTGGGAATAATTAAAAAAAAATTAATACTTTTGCGGCAAAATTAAAACGTTATTAAACTAACTATGGCTGAAACAGTAAAAAATGTCTTGATAGTAGAAGACAACGAATACAATATGCTGTATCTCGTAGAAGTTATGTCGATGTACACTTTTAATTTGATATGTGCATCCACAGGCAAAGAGGCAGTAGAAAAAGCCTCGTCTTCTAAGCTTGATCTTGTACTTATGGACGTAAAACTACCCGAACTTGGCGGATACGAAGCCGCAAAAGAAATACGCAAACTACAACCCAATGTAGTAATCGTTGCACAAACGGCGTATATGATTGACCCTGAGGTGGAACAAGGAGACAATCCTTTCTCTGATTATCTCATAAAGCCAATCAACAAAGAGCAAATTTCACGGATAGTAGAACGTTATTTGACAAAATAAATCTCAATCTTTTTTTTTCGAGATTTTAGTAATATGATTTTCGAAAATTTTGCATAAACTATTAAACAATAAAGCGTTATTTTGGTTATTGAAAACACTGAAAAATTTTTTCAATAAAAAATAAAAAAAAACTCCAAAATACTTGCATATATAAAATTTAAGTTATAGTTTTGCAACATAGAATCTGATAAGGATTCTCCATTAAAAGTGAGTGTTATAATTTTTTTGAGTTAATAGTTTGATTTTAGGTTGTTATTTGTATCTGGAGTGTTGCAGTGATTGCAACACTCCTTTTTAACCAAAATCGAACATTTTAAAAATTGAAGGAAATAATTTATTTTTCATAGTTTTGTTAGGTTAATTAGTTTGTTTTAGGTTAATTTTTGGTTTTAAAGAGAGTACTGTTCGGTGCTCTCTTTTTTTGTGAAATCTTTTTTTGATATTTTAAGAATAAAGTTGATTTTGATGGATTATGGTAACAATTTTTTTCTTATATTTGCAAATTAGATAATTAATAACAATGAAGAGTATTTATATTTTACGCCATGCTAAATCCGATTGGAGCGACGATTCGGTAGATGACAAGGATCGTATACTCAACAAACGCGGAGAGGACGAAGCAAAAAAGGTAGCTAAATTTTTGGTAAATAATAAATTGTCTTTTGATGCCATTATCGCGTCACCTGCTCAACGGGCTTTGCAAACAGCCACTATAGTTAAAAAGAACACATCCTTTTTGAAGGAGATTCAGGTAGAGGAGTGTTTTTATTTTTCGGATTTGCGGAGGATAATTTCGGTAATTCGCCGAGTTAGCGACGATGTTGAAAATTTGCTTATAGTTGGTCACAATCCATTGTGGAGCAATCTGGTGCTTTTCCTCACTGGTAAACGCATGACTTTGGATACGGGTTGCGTGGCTGTTCTTTCTGCCGATATCGATAAGTGGGAACATTTTGACGACTCTCAGTTTAATTTAGACCAGCTTTTCAATCCTAAAGAAGTAAAATAATGCGACACCTTTATATATATATACTTTTTTTTGCCGCTTTTTTGATTTCTTGCGGTGGTGGCTCCAACAATAATACTAATAATAACGACAACCATCCTGTTAGTAACAACCCGCCGTCGTCAAAATCATATTTTACACTTGCTGTAGAGCCAGAAAGCAAAGACAATTTAGGTGTTTGTGGTGATGTTTTTCGGCTTAAAGTGTTGTGCGATACTGCTTTAACTCCCGATTCCGTTCGTTTTCTTGTGGATGGAAAACAAGTTGCTACGTTTTTGCAAGATACAGTATATCTGCTTGATACTAAAAACTTTCGTGTTGGAAATGTCCGCCTATCAGCCGAAGTGATGTATAATGACAAAACTGAGTATCTTTCGGGTTCGCTACGGTTAAAATCTGATATTACGCCACAACGCGTTAATTATAAAGTTATTAAACGTTTCCCGCACGATCGTGGTGCTTATACCCAAGGGTTGGTGTTTGACGAAGGCGTTATGTACGAATCTACAGGATTAAACCGAAAATCATCGTTGCGCAAAGTGAAATTTGAAACTGGCGACATTATTCAAAGTGTTGCCCTCAACGATACATATTTTGGCGAAGGTCTTGCTATAGATGGCAACAATCTTTTCCAGATTACTTGGAAAAATCACAAGGGATTTGTTTACGACAAAAACACATTTGCTACACTTCACGAGTTTGATATTAATACTGAAGGTTGGGGTCTTGTGTTATATAATGATACCTTGATACTTACCGATGGAACAGAGAATCTGTATTTTGTAGATAAAAACACGTTTTCTACCACCAAGATTACTCAGGTGTACGATAATAATGGTCCTGTAAAGATGCTCAACGAGTTAGAAATAGTAGAAGGAAAACTCTATGCCAATATCTATCAAAGTGATTTAGTGGCTATTATAGATATTTCAACAGGCAAGGTGCTTAACTATATCGATTTTACAGGGCTACTTCCAGCCGACCAATATCGCGACGATACCGACGTTCTTAACGGTATAGCCTACGACCCTAAGAGCCGTAGACTTTATATTACCGGTAAAAATTGGCCTACTCTTTTTCAAGTGGAAATTAATTTTTGATATACGACGTGGTATTAAACACTGCGATAAGATTTTCGTCTTGGTCGTAAATCTTAACTTCGTAGCCAGCAACGGTGCGACGGCGGTAAATCTCCGAAGCGCGAGCAGTGAGAATGCCTGATCTTGTGGCCTTTATAAAATTAATATTGCACGATAGAGCCACGGTGGGAATACCGTATGCATTAGATGCTGCAGCAGAGCAGAGGTCGGCAAGAGTAAAAATAGCACCGCCTTGCACAGTACCCAATCCATTGTAATGCTGTTCGTTAATAGTCATTTTGGCTACAGCTGAGCCCATAGATACACTTTCGAGTGTAATGCCGTTATTAGCTGCAAAACGGTCGTTGCCAATAAGTTGCTTAGTTTTTTCTATTAAATCTTCCATATAATATATAAGGTGTATTTTATTTGTGTCAAAGGTAAAATAAAAAAAACAAAAAACTTTGCTATGAATAAAAAAAAATCTATATTTGCGACCGCAAATAAAATGCGTTAATTGTTATTAGATTAAATAAAAATTTCAAAATAAACGAAGAACAAATGCAAAACAAAGGAGTAATAAGGTTATTAGCAATTCTCTTAGCCTTAGCGAGTTTGTATCAGCTTTCGTTTACGTGGGTAACCTCACGCGTAAGAGGCAAAGCCGCCGAATATGCAAAAGGTGACGATGTAAAGGAAGCGAAATACTTAGACTCTATTGGAAGTAAAGAAGTGTACAACTTTTTTTGGATTAGAAAGTACACCTACAAAGAATGTCTCGAACGCGAGTTGAACTTCGGCCTCGACCTCAAAGGAGGTATGAACGTTATTCTTGAAATTTCTGTTCCCGATGTTGTGGTTGCATTATCTAACCACAACCAAGACCCCGCTTTCGTTAACGCTCTCAAAAAAGCGAAGGAAGATCAGAAAAACAGTCAGGACGACTTCATCACCTTGTTTGGAAAGGCTTTCGAACAACTGAATCCTAACGACAAACTCGCTTCGATTTTCACAACAGAATCATTAAAGGGCAGAGTTAATTTCAACTCTACCAACGCACAAGTTATTGAGGTGTTGCGTGAAGAAAGTGAGGCAGCTATCGAAAACTGCTTTATGGTGCTTTCTACTCGTATCGACCGTCTTGGCGTGGTTCAGCCTAATATTCAAAAAATCAGCGGACAAACAGGTCGTATCCTCGTTGAGCTTCCTGGTGTTAAAGACCCTGAGCGTGTTAAAAAAATGCTTCAAGGTACTGCCAACCTCGAATTTTGGAAAACTTACGATGTTACCGAAATTTGGTCGCAGATTCAGCAGGCTGATGCTAAACTTAAAACTTTGATAGACGCTGGTTTGGATGTTGATAATCCCGAAGGTGTGGCAGCTAATAATGCAGTTCCTTCTAACGATGTGATTGCTGATGCTGAAAACACTCAGGCTACAACTGCCGACACTACTAAATCTCTCTTAGATTTAAATGATTCTTCAATTGTAGCTGCATCTGATACCGCTAAAATCGATCAAGCAAATATCACTCTTGAGCAATTCCGCAAACAAAACCCATTGTTCGCAGTGCTTAATCCTATGGTTGACCGCAATGGCAACCTTTACGGTGGCGCAGCAGTAGGTTATGCTCATTACGCTGATACTGCTAAGGTTAACAAATATTTGTCTTTGCCTCAGGTTGCCGACATTTTCCCCCGCGACTTGAAATTCTTGTGGTGCGTAAAATCGCCCGAGTGGGACAAAGAAGCTAAATATTTTGAACTTGTAGCTATCCGTACCGACCGTGGCAATCCTTGCCTTACCGGTGATGTTATTACCAACGCTCGCGAAGAGTTCGACGACCGTCGTGCCGCTGCACAGGTTTCTATGACTATGAATGGTCAAGGTGCTAAAGAGTGGGCTCGCATTACTAAAGATAATGTAGGCAAACAAATTGCTATTGTACTTGATAACTTAGTTTATTCGTTCCCCACAGTTCAGAACGAAATCACTGGCGGTAACTCGCAAATTACAGGTAACTTTACCGTTGCAGAAGCTAAAGACTTGGCAACAATCTTGAAATCAGGTAAATTGCCTGCTCCTGCTAAAATTATTGAGGAAGAAATCGTAGGACCTTCGCTCGGTCAGGCTACTATCAACCAAGGTATGTGGTCGTTTATCGGTGCTTTCTTGGTAATCATCCTCTATATGATTGTTTACTACCGCAGAGCTGGTTTTGCAGCAGCTTTGGCGTTGATATGCAACATCTTCTTCTTGTTTGGTGTACTTGCTTCGTTGGGTGCAGTTCTTACTCTCCCCGGTATCGCAGGTATCGTATTGACAATGGGTATGGCTGTGGACGCCAATGTGATTATATTCGAACGTATTCGTGAGGAACTTCACAGTGGTAAAGGTCTTAAACTTGCTGTTAAAGATGGTTATGCTAACTCTTATTCAGCAATTATCGACGGTAATGTTACTACAATCCTTACCGGTATTATCCTTTACATCTTTGGACACGGCCCGATTCAAGGTTTTGCCACCACATTGGTAATCGGTATTCTTACCACCTTGTTCTCGGCATTGTTTATCACTCGTTTGATTTTCTCTATCTTCTTAGATAAAGATAAAACCATTACTTTCTGGAGCAAGTGGAACGAGTTTGCAATGAAGAACACCCACTTTGATTTTATTGGTGGACGTAAGAAATATTATATTATTTCGGGCGTAGTTATTGTTCTTGGTATTGCTTCGATGGCTATTAAAGGTTTTGACAAAGGCGTTGACTTCCTTGGTGGACGTACTTACGTTGTAAAATTTGATCAGTCGGTAGCCACTAACGCAGTTTCTAATGCACTTTCAGCTGACTTCGGTTCTGCTCCTTTGGTAAAAACATTCGGTAGCGACAACCAAGTAAAAATCATCACCAAATTCCGTATCGACGACGAAGGTGATAATGTTGACACCGAAATTGAAGAGATACTTTACAACAAGTTGCTCACATTCTTCAAGAACTCTTCTATAACAAAAGAACAATTCTTGCAAGGATTTATTTTGGATGCCAACGGTGCTCCTCAGATTACATCCGACAATAGCAAAGAAACTTACGGTTTCCAAAGCTCGTCGAAAGTAGGTCCTACCATTGCCGACGATATTATGTACTCAGCTATCTTGGCGATTGCTTTTGCGTTGATTGTAATGTTTATCTACATCTTCATCCGTTTCCACAAAGGTTCGTACGGTATGAGCGCAACTCTCGCACTTTGCCACGACGTGCTGTTTGTACTTGGTATTTACTCGCTGTTTAGCAGCATAATGCCTTTCTCAATGGAAATCGACCAATCGTTTATAGCCGCTATCCTTACCATCGTAGGTTACTCTATCAACGATACCGTGGTTGTATTCGACCGTATTCGTGAGTTTATTGGTCTGCATCCTAAAACCGACCTCAAAACCAATATGAACGACGCTATCAACTCTACTTTGAGCCGTACTATCAATACATCATTGACTACAATCTTTGTATTGTTGGTAATATTCATATTCGGTGGTGAAGTTATCCGTGGATTTGTATTCGCTCTCTTGCTCGGTACAATCGTCGGAACTTACTCTTCGGTATTTATCGCATCTCCTGTTGCCTACGACATTATGAAAGGCAAAGAGAATGAAGCTTTACCCGAAAAGAAATAACATTAATTTCTATATGTAAAAAAAACGTCCGACATTTTGCCGGACGTTTTTTTTATTATTTTTGCGTAGAAAAACATTTGTTTATGATAGTTTTAGAAAACATAAAAAAGAGCTTTGGTTCGTTGCCTGTGCTGCGTGGTATCGACCTTGAAATAGGTGGTAGTCAGATTGTTTCGATTGTTGGAGCAAGTGGTGCAGGAAAAACTACTCTTTTGCAAATTGCAGGAACGCTTTTAAAACCTGATGAAGGCAGGGTAATAATCAATGAAACTGACGTTAATATGCTTAAACCCAAACAGTTGGCAGAGTTTCGTAATAAAAACATAGGCTTTGTGTTTCAGTTTCACCACCTTTTGCCCGAATTTACTGCTGTGGAAAACGTCTGCATACCTGCTATGATAGGCGGAATGAATAAAGTTGATGCCGAAAAACGTGCCGAAGAACTTCTTGGTTTCTTGAACCTTAGCCATCGGTTAACCCATAAGCCAACAGAACTTTCGGGTGGCGAACAGCAGCGTGTGGCAATAGCCCGTGCCTTAATAAACTCGCCTTCGGTTATCTTTGCCGACGAACCTTCGGGAAACTTAGATAGTAAAAACCGCGACGAATTGCACAATCTTTTTTTTAATCTTCGCGATACTTTTAAACACACATTTGTCATCGTTACCCACGACGAGCATTTTGCCGATATGAGCGACAGAATTATTAGAATTCAGGACGGAATGTTAATTAATAATTGAAAGTTGAAAATTGAGAATTGATAATTTATGACTGAGACTGAATTGAAAGAATTTTTGGATGAGAAATATCATCAATACAATACACCTGAGTTTATTGATAGCGACCCGATACAGATTCCACACTCGTTTACAATGCGTGAGGATATTGAAATTTCGGGTTTTCTTGCCTCTACTATTGCTTGGGGCAACCGCAAGATGATTGTGCGCAATGCTCACCGTATGATGGAGATAATGGGCAATACTCCTTACGATTTTGTAATGAATTTCGACCCTAAAAACGCTGACGATTTTCCTCCATTTGTGCATAGAACGTTCCAAAATCAGGATTTTCAATATTGCGTGGCAAGTTTGCAAAATATCTACCGCAATCATGGCGGATTGAAGGCGGTTTTTGAGGATAATTTTCGCAAAACCAATAGCATAAAAGAGACTTTAATCAATTTTAGAAAAATATTTTTTGAGTGCAACTATCCTTTGCGTACTACCAAGCACATTGCCGATGTAAAGAAAGGGGCTGCAGGCAAACGATTGAATATGTACCTTATGTGGCTGTGCCGTAAGGATAAATCGGGTGTGCATTTTGGTCTTTGGGATATTCCCACATCAGCCTTGATGCTCCCTTTGGATACTCACACCGCTGCCACAGGTCGTAAACTCGGACTCATAACCCGCACTCAAAACAATTGGAAAACCGTGGAAGAAATCACTGAAAATTTACGCAAGTTAGACCCCGCCGACCCGGTGAAATATGATTTTGCACTATTTGGATTGGGAATTTTTGAAAAGTTTTAGTTTAAATGTCCAACCCCTATTTCCGTTTTAAGCAGTTTACCATTTATCAAGACAAAACCGCGATGAAAATTTCCACCGACGGTATTTTGCTTGGGGCGTGCTGTGAGTTTGGTAAGGCTAAAAAAGTGCTCGACGTTGGCACTGGTACGGGGCTGCTCTCCTTAATGGCGGCACAGAAATCTCTGGCAGATATTACTGCTGTGGAAATTAATCAGGATGCTTATAATCAAGCAATTGAAAATGTAGAAAAATCAAAATTTGCTTCAAGAATCAAGGTTGTTAACGGAGATTTTATTAAACTCTTTAGTGATAGTGCAGAACATTTCGACTATATTGTTTCAAATCCTCCTTTTTTTCGTAACTCGCTGAAATCAAGCAGTCAAGGTCGCAGTATTGCCCGTCACGAAGATTCTTTGCCGTTTGAAAAGTTTGTTCCCACTGTGGCGCGGCTCTTGACTTCCGGCGGAACTTTTTCGGTGATATTGCCCGAGTCGGAGCGCCTCTATTTCAACCGGCTTTGCATTGCCAACGGACTGCACATCTGCGGCAAAACTATTGTCAAATCGTTTGAAAATTCTGACCCTCTGCGTGTGATTCTTCATTTTAGTAAATCTATTTTGCCGATGAAACAAGAGGTTTTAGTAATATATTCTTCGCAAAATGTTTATACTCAGCGTTTTAAAGAGTTAGTGAAGGATTTTTATATTAATGTGTAGAAATCACCTTAACTTAACCCATAAATAACAGATAATCTCTAACTTTGCGTATCAAAAACGCAAAGAATTATGGCTGTAGAATACGAATTTCCACGACCTGCTTTAGCCACCGACTGTGTGGTGTTTGGTTTCGATGGTAGCGAGTTGAACGTTTTGCTTGTAAAGCGCGGCATTGAGCCGTATATCAGTGTGTATGCGCTTCCGGGTGGTTTTGTACGTATTGATGAAACCGTGGATGAATGTGCCCGCCGAGAACTCTACGAGGAAACCGGCGTTAAAGACGTGTATATGGAGCAGTTGTACACATTTGGCGATATCAATCGCGACCCTCGTGGACGTGTGGTTTCGGTGGCTTACTATGCACTTGTGCGTAGCACCGACTATTTTCCGCACGGAGGAACTGATGCTTCGCAGGCTGGTTGGTTTAAAATCAATGAGTTGCCGCCTTTGGCATTCGACCACAAAACAATTCTCGAAACAGCCAAACACCGCATTCAAAACCAAATCCGCTATCGCCCTATTGGTTTTGAACTTTTGGATCAGAAATTTACAATGACACAATTGCAAACCCTATACGAGGCTGTTCTTGAACGTAAATTTGATCGAAGAAATTTTTCGTCTAAGATTTTAAAAACAGGCGTTCTTGATATTCTCGACGAAAAAGTGCAGAATGTGGCTTACCGTGCTCCACGCTTAATGAGTTTCAACAGAGAGCGTTATCTCCAATTAACACAAGAAGGTTTTAATTTTGAAATATAATGCGCCCATTTAATAGCCACACTTTGGCGGGACATTCCGCAATGCTTTTTGCCAATATTATTTGGGGCTTTATGGCTCCTGTTAGCAAATATGTAATGAGTTTTGATTCAGTGTCTTCGTTTGCCGTAACGGGATTCCGCATTGGAGGTGCTTGTATTTTGTTTTGGACGGCTTCTCTTTTTTTTAAATCCGAACATGTAGAGCGTCGCGACAAAATTCGTCTCTTATTTGCATCTTTGCTTGCCGTGGTGTTTAATCAAGGATTGTTTGTAACGGGAGTTTCGCTAACTTCGCCAGTAGATGCATCGGTGATTACAACATTTTTGCCTGTTATCACAATGGTAATTTCTGCATTGATATTGAAAGAGCCTGTTTCGTTTTTGAAAATTGCAGGTATAGTGCTTGGCATTTCGGGAGCGTTGATTCTTGTGTGTGGCGCGGCAAGTGGCACAGGAGAATCGAGCCTTGCCGGAAACCTTTGCTGCATCGTCGCTCAATTTAGTTTTGCTTTTTATGTGGTGATTTTCAAAGATTTAGTGGCTAAATATTCGCCTGTTACTATAATGAAATGGATGTTTCTTTGGGCATCTATAATTTTTGTCCCCATCTTTGCTAAAGATATGATGAGTGTTGATTATCAAAGTCTTCCGTCGTTGGTATATTGGGGAATAGCTCAAGTGGTGGTAGGCGGAACGTTTATCTGTTATTTTCTTATACCTGTGGGGCAGCACCGTCTGCGCCCAACCGTTATGGTAATGTACAACTATGTTCAGCCTGTGGTAGCCACTGCGGCAGCTATCGTTGTGGGTATGGACACATTTTCGATATACAAATTAGTAGCCGCTTTGTTGATTTTTGCAGGTGTGTTTGTGGTAACGCAGAGTCGCGCAAAAGCAGATGTAAACCTCAGTAAATAAAAGTATTATGTATAAAATATTTACCTTTCTTAAAAACAATGCTTTGCCAGTAGCAATGCTTACTGGCGGTATTTTTCACAATTTTTTTGCCCAATTTGGGTTCTTAATGCCTTATTTTTTGTTTGTAATGCTTTTGCTCTCGTTTTCAAGGGTTTCGATGCGCGAATTAAAACCCACTAAACTTCATTTTATACTCCTTGCTATTGAGGTTTTGGGCGCACTTGGAGCGTATTATGCCCTTAGCAGTTACAACAAAATATTAGCCGAGAGTGTAATGATGATAATTTTATGTCCTACAGCCACGGCAGCGGTTATTATTACCACAAAACTCGGCGGCAGTGCGGCAAGTATTACTACATATACTTTGATGGCAAATATTACTGTGGCAGTGGTGATTCCGATATTTTTCCCGATAATAGAGCCTGGTCATGGAATGACTTTTTTTGATGGATTTTTTACAATTTCAAAACGAGTGTTTCCGCTTTTGGTTTGCCCTATGATTTTGGCAGAATTATTACGTCATTTTTGGAAAAAAGCACACTCGTTTTTAGAAAAAAACAGCGCATTATCGTTTTATATGTGGGCTGTAACGCTTACCACTTTGGTTGGCATTATGGTAAAAACCGTTATCGAAACGCCTGAAAATTACCACATTGACATACTTATGGCTGTTGCCGCAATGGTAATTTGCATTATTCTATTTGTTAGCGGTAAAAAAATCGGTTCGCATTTCAACGACCGCATAAGCGCAGGTCAAGCCATAGGACAAAAAAACACTACATTTTCGATTTGGGCAGCTCAAACATATTTAGACCCGCTTTCGTCGGTATGCAGTGGTTTTTATATCATTTGGCAAAACCTGTTTAATAGCTGGCAGTTGCAAAAAAAGCGCAAGATGGACGAGGCAAAACTGAAACAAGATGCTCAAGCCTCTAATCCATTGTAAAACTCTTTTTTACAAAGTCCAAATACTTTTTTGAAAACAAATCACCGTCAGTTTTTGTGTAACGTTTTTGGGTAAAAACTTCGGCAAGATTGTTAAGTTTGTTTTGCTTAACAATATCTTTTATTTTGTCGAGATTTTCAAATCCGTTGTAATATTTATTTATATCGCTATCGGTGTAATCTTTGTAAGTTTCAAAATGAAGAACAGCCTGATAGGGTAGGCGTTCGGTTAATGGCAGCTCAGGGTCTTCGGGATAACCAGCAGTCATTGTAATAACTGGCACAACACCTTTGGGAAGGTTTAGCACATTGGCAATCTCTTCGGCATTGTACATGGTAGTACCTAAAAAGCAAATTCCAAGTCCGGCAAATTCTGCCTCCACAGCTGCATTTTCGGCTGCAATAACTGTGTCGGTTAGAGCTGTAGAAAACCATAAAAAATTATCGTAACATGGTTCTGTTCCTCTCAACTTGCACCAATGCGAAAACCTGTTGATATCAGCGCAAAATGTCATTACAAGAGGTGCGTGCTCTACCATAGGTTGATTAAAATGCAGAGGCATAAGTTGCTGTTTAATTTTTGGTTGAGTAGTAAGAACAATGCTGTATAACTGCATGTTGCCGGTGTTGCTGCCTCGCACAGCTGCATTAACTATCTTAACAATAGTTGCATCGTCAACAGTGCGCACCGAATATTGGCGCACGCTTTTGTGACTGTGAATTATGCTCTTCATTATTGTACGTTTTTGATTTTTAATAATATATGGTGGCGGTGAGGTGACGGTTGCCGCCGCAGTTTCTAAATTCGCAAAGGTAAATTCCCTGCCATGTGCCCAGGTCGAGATGTCCGTGGGCAATAGGAATATTGAGCGACACGCCCATAAGCGATGATTTAAAGTGTGCCGGCATATCGTCAGAGCCTTCAAGGTCGTGCGAATAGCTTGCACTTTCGGGTATCAGACGGTCTGAAATTCCTTCCATATCGTAGCGCACCGACGGATCGGCATTTTCGTTGATGCTCAGCGCGGCAGATGTGTGTTTTAAAAACAAATTAAGTAGTCCTACTTCGGGCAATTTGCCAAGTTGTTCTATGATGTTTTTGGTAATCAGATGATAACCACGGCTTACTGCCGGCAAAACTATATTTTTTTGTGTAATCATACTTGCCTAAATCTATCAGGTTTTGTTTTTGATACAAATATCAAAAAAAAAATCTGACGTGCTACCCAAAAAACTCAAAAAAATCTAAAATTTAATATTGAATCACTCTCATTACTTTCTTTCCGGCTCTTTTTTTATACATTTGCACCCAATAATAAATGATATGCAGTATTCGATAAAGGAAATATCAAATCTTACGGGCGTAAATGCCTTTACTATACGTATTTGGGAAAAGCGTTACAACCTTACTTCGCCCATGCGTACAGATACCAACATTCGTGTATACTCGCAAGACGATTTGCACAAGATTCTTGCTGTGTCGATGCTTGTAAAGCGAGGCTTTAAAATTTCAGAAGTGGCGCAGTTGACAGTGCAGCAGATGAGCGAAAAACTCCGCACTATTGAAACTATGCAAGACGATCCTGAATCTAAGGTTAACGCTTTGCTTGCCGCCGCCGATAAGTTTGACGAACAGCAGTTTGAAAAACTCCTCAACCGCGAAATTCTGTCATCGGGTTTTGAAAAAGCCATGATTGATACTCTTATCCCTATGGTAACGGTTTTGGAGCAACGCTGGATTTTGAGTCCTTTGTATCAAAGTGTTAAACAGTTTGCTTACGACCTTATCCGTCGCAAAATAATACTTGCTGCCGACAGCGAACCCGCAAGGCAAGGCAACAACAAGTTTTTGATTTTTTCTACCCGTTCCGACGATTGCGAAATGATTCTTATTTTTATAGCTTACTTAATAAAAAAGTATCGTTTCCCGATAGTTTATGCAGGCGAAAACATAAGCATTTCCACCGCAGCACTCACAGCCGAATCTACTGGATGCACATACGTGGTAATGGCCGACAAAATATACCCAAACAACGAAGATATTTCTGATATTTTAGACGAATTTGACAAATCTTTTAAAGGATTTACCAATTTTTTTGTTGGAAACTACTCTAACACAAACGGATATAATATTAAGGCGTTTTCTTCGGTAAAAAATTTCGCCGACTATGTATCGCATTTGTCCGAAAAATAATACTTTTGTATTGGCTATTTTTAATTTGTTAAAGAGGAAAAATTGCAACTTGATACCGACATAAAATTTCTGTCTGGCGTGGGTACAGCCAAAGCGGAGAGCCTTTCAAAAGAATTGAATATCAATACTTTTGAAGACCTCGTGTATTATTTCCCATACAAGTATATTGACCGTAGCCGTTTTTATACCACCGACGAAATTCATAGCGATGATGTGGCTGTGCAGTTAAAAGGCGTTATCGGCAATTTTCGCAAACAGGGTGCAAAGTTTAAAGAGCACCTTACCGCCACTTTTACCGACAGCAAGGGACGCATTGAGCTTGTGTGGTTTAAGGGTCTCGATTGGGTGCAAAAAAGTATTATGCCCGGCAAGGAGTATATTATATTTGGCAAACCAAATTTTTATCAAGGCTGGAGTATCGCGCATCCCGAAATTATCGACCCACTCAAAGCCGAAAAAAGTGTGCTTTCTCCTTTTTTCCCGCAATACAGCACCAACGAAACCCTCAAAAACAGTAAGTTAAATAGCCGTGCTATACAAACTTTGCAGCAAAATCTTTGGAGCAAGGTAACTTCGCCTTTCCCCGAAACCTTGCCGCAATACCTTATACAAAAATATAATTTAATGCCGCTTACTGATGCTTTGCGCAATATCCATTTCCCTAAATCTGAGGAAACTCTTGCTAAGGCAAAATTTAGGCTTAAATTTGAGGAACTGTTTTATATTCAGTTGAATATACTTTCCATTAAAGCTTCTAAAATTCTCAAAAGCAGGGGATTTGTTTTTAGCAAAGTGGGCGATATTTTCAATACATTCTACAATAATCATCTTCCGTTTAGCTTAACGGGAGCGCAAAAGAGGGTGATAAAAGAAATCCGTAATGATTTTCTGACAGGTCGTCAGTGCAACCGTCTGTTGCAAGGCGATGTGGGAAGCGGCAAAACCCTTGTGGCTCTTATGAGTATGCTTATTGCATTAGACAATGGTTTTCAGGCTTGCCTAATGGCACCTACCGAAATACTTGCCACTCAGCATTTTGCCACCATCTCACAATTGCTTGGCGATATGCAAGTATCTGTGGCTCTGTTGACTGGCAGCACATCTACCAAAAATCGCAAAATAATACATGAAAATTTGCAAAATGGTGATTTGCAAATACTTATTGGTACTCATGCATTAATCGAAGACGATGTAAAGTTTAAGAATCTTGGTCTTGCCATAATTGATGAACAGCATCGTTTTGGAGTGGCTCAGCGTGCCAAACTCTATCAAAAAAATATTACCCCGCCGCATATTATTGTTATGACGGCTACACCAATTCCACGAACATTGTCGATGACTCTTTATGGCGATTTAGACGTTTCGGTGATAGATGAAATGCCTCCCGGACGCAAACCAGTAAAAACAATGCATTCGTTTGATTCTAAACGTCTTATGGTGTTTAAGTTTATGCGCGACCGCATTGCCGAAGGTCATCAGATTTACGTGGTATATCCATTAATAGAAGAATCAAAAAATCTTGATTATAAAGACCTTACCGATGGTTATGAATCAATATGCCGAGCTTTTCCACCGCCACAATATGCTGTGAGCGTGGTGCATGGGCGAATGAAACCCGAAGAGAAGGATAAGGCTATGCAACTTTTTGTTAAAGGCATTACTCAAATAATGGTTGCCACCACAGTAATAGAAGTGGGTGTCAACGTTCCTAATGCCACTACAATGATAATCGAAAGTGCCGAAAAATTTGGACTTTCGGCGTTGCATCAGTTGCGCGGTAGGGTAGGACGTGGCGGCGATCAAAGCTACTGTATTTTAATGACAGATTACAAGCTTTCGTCTGATGCCAAAAAACGCATTGATATAATGTGCAAAACCACCGACGGATTTGTAATTTCAGAGGAGGACTTGAAAATGCGCGGTCCCGGCGATATGGACGGCACTCAACAGAGCGGCACGCCTATGCAACTTAAAATTGCCGACCTTGCCCGCGATGGTCAAATACTTATGGCGGCTCGCAATGCTGCATCGGATTTGCTCGCTTCCGACCCACAACTTGCACAGCCGCAGCATTTTATGATTAAAACGCGTCAACAAAAAATATTTAGCAAAGAACATAATTGGAGCAGAATATCTTAACAATATATAAATTTAAGAAATGAAGAACACCTATTTCGACCTTATAGAACAGACATATTACTTTCCGCAGGATGGTTTCGACCTTCAGGATGGTTATCTAAACTTCCACGGAGTATCTATCAAGTATCTGATAGAAAAATATGGCACGCCGCTTCGTCTTATGTATCTGCCTCGCATCGGTGAGCAGATTAAGAGGGCGCGCAACCTGTTTAACCGCGCTATTAAGGCAAATAATTACAACGGTAGCTACGAATACTGCTACTGCACAAAATGTTGCCACTTTTACCATGTGGTGAGCGAGGCGTTGAAATATAATGTGCAGTTAGAAACTTCGTCGTCGTTTGATATCGACCTTATCCGCTGCCTTTATAATAATGGTCAGATAGACAAGAAAATAAAGATTATTCACAACGGCTTTAAAACCGATGAATATATCGAAAAAATTGTGGAGCTTCAAAAAGACGGGTTTGTAAATTCGATTATCGTTCTCGACAGCGGTATTCGCGAACTCAAAAAAATCCTCGATTGCTGTGGCGAGCACAAAATTAAGGTGGGTATTCGCATGGCGGTAGATGAGGATACTAATTCGGCATATTACACTTCGCGTTTGGGTATGAGGGCTTCGGAAATTTGCTCTTTTTACAAAAACTACATCGAGCCCAACAAAAATATCGAACTTCAAATGCTTCATTTCTTTGTGGATAGCGGCATTAAGGATAATGTTTACTATTGGGGTGAGTTTCAAAAAGCGGTGAAACTCTACACCGAACTCAAAAAACTTTGTCCCGGATTAAGTATGCTCGATCTTGGAGGCGGTTTCCCAATTCGCAATCAACTTGGATTCGATTACGATTACGAATACATTATCCGCGAAATTGTTAAGAATATCAAAGAGATATGCATCAACGAAAATGTTGAAGACCCCGACATCGTTACCGAGTTTGGCAAATACACTGTGGGCGAAAGTGGTGCTATTATATTAAAGGTGCTCGACCAAAAACAGCAAAACGATTCGGAGCTTTGGTATATTGTAGACAATAGCCTTATGAATACAATCCCTGATGCATGGAGTATCAACGAAAGGTTTATTTTGCTGCCAATCAACAAGTGGGATCACGAATGTACACGTGCCAACATCGGAGGTATAAGTTGCGACCACAGCGATTATTACAACTCCGAAGATATGAATCAGCATGTAATTTTGCCAAAATATAGTCCCGACGAAAAAGAGCCTCTCTATCTTGGATTTTTCCATTCGGGCGCATATCAAGATGCTATTGCAGGTTATGGCGGCATAAAACACTGCTTGATACCATCGCCTAAGCATATAGTGATTTATCGCGACGTTACTGGAAATTTTGTGGATTATTGCTATCGCAACGAACAAACTGTGGACGAAATGTTTCACATACTCGGATATAGTCATCCCGAACAAAATCCCATTATAAAAAAGAAACAGTCTGAATGATTTTACGTATAATCGGGCAGAGAAAAGAGTATGTCCAAACTGCGCCGACATATTACCCGACTGTTTTACGCAGCGGCTATGGCATTATGCCTATGCTTCTGCGCTAATCCTGCTTTGGCTCAGCTTAACGACAAGCAGTTTGTCGACAGTATTCTCTCGCTGATTACACCAGCCACACCCGACACCACCAAGGCTCATTATTATCACGAAATAGCCAAAACGGTGTATTCGTCGGAAACTGTGATAAAATACGCTAATCTTGCGCTGCAATGTTGCAATCCCGAAGATACTACATTAAGGGCAGGTTGTTATAGTTGTATTATTTGGGCTTCGGTGATGATGGGCAAACCAATGGATGGCATTAAAACTGCTCAAAAAGCCATGGCTCTCTGTGCCGATAATCCTAATCAGCGTCATGCCAAAATGGTGATTATTTCGATGATGGCAAACTGTTATGACGATATGAACCGTCTCGACAGTAGCCTTTTATGTCAAACCGAATTTATTGACATTGCCAACGAACTCAATGATCCGTTTATGCTATGCTTTGGTTATCAGCGTCTTGCTATCACTTGTCTTGATCGTAAGTATGGCGAGGCAAGTGTAGAATATATCGATTCGCTCGAATCCATAAGCCTTCGTCATAATATGAGCATGCATCTTGCTTTTGCTTACGGTCTCCGTTCGCGACAAAAGTCGAGCAGTTGGGTAGATTCTGTGGATAACCTTGTAACGGCTGTGGCTTATATCAAAAAAGCTATTTCGGTGTACGATACCATCTCTATACCGTCGGGAATGCTTACTGCGTATTACGGAGTGTTATTGTCGGCGCAAGAGCTTTATATGAGGCTTGCTACCCAAACAGGAAACATGGCTTATGCCGACACAAGCTATCTTTATTACAAAAAATGCGACAAGTGGTACACCGAAAATGGTCTTACTGACTTTATTACAATGCAAATAAGTTATGCCGATTATTTGATGGCAAAAAATCGCCCTGCAGAAGCCCTTCGTGCAGTTAAGGAGTGCGAACCGTTGTTGCAAGATTCTATGCACACTTTGTTTAAACAGATGTATCACAGTGCTTTGGCAAATTGTTATTATGCACTTAAAAACTACAACAAGGCTCTTGCTAACCGAAAGTTAGCGTTACAATATATGATGATGGTAAACAACGAACAGACTTCTGACGATATTTCTGATTTTAAAGTGCTTACCTATTCAAAACGGCGCAAAAAACTTGATGAGATAGAGCGTGCCAACATCGAACTCAAAAATCAGCTCGAAACTCGTCATTCGCGTATTATATTGTTTATAACCATATCGGGGCTTGCTTTGCTATTAACAATAGTGTTGTTTTTGTGGAGGTCGTTTGCCCTAAAACGTAAAACCAACAACGAATTGTTTGTTAAAAATTCGCTCCTTTCGCAACAGCGCGAAGAAATTGAGGCTCAGCGCGATGTGCTCACCGTTCAAACTCAAAACATCGAAAAAATCAATCGGCGGATTATGGCAAGCGTAAACTATGCTCAGCGTATTCAGCACGCCGCTATGCCGTCTGACGAAGATCTTAAAAAGATTTTTCCCGATTCGTTTGTCTATTTTTGTCCTAAATCGGTGGTTAGCGGCGACTTTTATTATGCCACTTCTATTGATGGATGCAGGGTAATAATACTTGCCGATTGTACTGGACACGGCATTCCTGGTGGTTTCCTTTCGATGCTCGGCATTTTTGGACTCAAAGAATTTGTCCGTACCAAAGAAGATGCTTTGAATCCCGCTACCATACTCGACAAGATGAAGGCTTTTGTTATCAATTCTTTATCGTCCGAAAAAAATCATTATGCCATGAACGATGGTATGGATATGACAGTATGCACCATTTTGCCCGACAACAAGGTAATGAAATATGCATCTGCCAATCAATCTGTTGTTTTAATTCAAAACGGAGCTATAATTAGAATGTTGGGCGACAAAATGCCTGTGGCTAAGTATCTTGATAGTAATGAAATGTTTTCTACATACGAAACTGCGATTAATGCGGGCGACACTCTTTATATGTTTACCGATGGTATTCCCGATCAGTTGGGCGGTTATGAGGAGGGTAAAAACAGGCGTTTGCTAAAAATTAATTTCGAGGCTTATTTGCTTGAACTTTCGGCGCACCCAATAGACCAACAGTACGTATTGTTTGAAAAATTTATCAACAACTGGCAAGGCGGACGTATCCAAACCGACGACCAATCGCTTATAGGTATCAGAATATGACGGTGATTAGATACATATCAGCTGTAATGGCATTTTTGGTTGGCTTAAGCATTAATGTTTTTGCCTCGGATACCACTGGCGTGTTGAGTGTTGAACAAAATATTGCTATCGAAAACGCTGATTATTATCGCCAACTGTCGGATGAATACGAAAAACAGGGTGATTACCGCCATGCCGATTCTGTGTATAATCTCTATATTGATATACAACGTAACCTTTTTGATGAGGCGGCTATGAACAACCTCACCGCTATGAAAAAGGCTCAAGCCGATGCTGAGCAAAACGAGCTGCAAGAAAAAGAGATGCAGCGTATCAATATGGTGCATGCCTCAAATCAAAAACATTTGCGCACAATAATGGTGGCTGTGGTGATAGGTATCGTATTAATGGCTTTTTTAGCAGGTTTTATTATTAAACTGATACGCACCAAACGCCGAGCCAACAATCAGCTTACTAATGCCAACATCGAATTGGCTCAACAACGAAAAGAAATTGAACACCAATGCGACCTTATTGCTCAGAGTAAAGAAGAACTTGTGAGTGCCAACGACCAAATAATCAACAGTATACGTTACGCTCAACGGATTCAGCAGGCTACTATCACCTCTGCGGGTAACTTTGATACGCTTTTTGCCCAATCGTTTGTGTTTTTCCGTCCTAAAAATATTGTTAGCGGCGATTTCTTTTTCGCTACTAAATGCGGAAGTTTGAAAGTGTGTGTGGTGGCGGACTGCACAGGACACGGTATTCCGGGTGGTTTCCTCTCAATGCTTGGTATTTCGGCTATGAAAGAATTGCTTATCACCGAAGAGGCTGCTAAAAATCCGGGTCAGGTGCTCGATCAGCTCAAAGCGTTTGTAAAAAGCACTTTGAATCCTCACGATGGAATGTCGGCTATGGAAGATGGTATGGATATGACTATCTGCAGTTTCGATTGGCAAAACCGCATGATGTATTATGCCACAGCAAATCAAACTGCCTTGCTTGTTCGTGGTGGCACACCTTATAAACTTAAAGGAAACCCTATGCCTGTGGGTAAATATTACTTAGACGCGGGCAATTTTTCATCGCTTCAGCAGCCGTTAGAGCCTGACGATATGGTATATCTCTATACCGATGGTTTTCAAGACCAACTTGGCGGCGAATTGTCGCATCCTGTTGGTCGTAAACTTTATAGCAAAAATTTGGTGGATTTTCTTTGCAGCGTAAGTCCGCTTCCGTTGCCCGAACAGAAACAAAAGTTAGATTCTTTTATAACCGATTGGGGCAACGGTCGCGACCAAACTGATGATATGACTCTTGCCGCTGTAAAGGTGGTTTTTGAGTAATTATCTGTGGTAGTTAATAGCTTAGTTGGTTCTAAATGTTAATCCAAAAAGCACTGTTACTCCGTCTAAATCTGTTCCTGTTGCTATTTTGTAACGGTCGCATTTGAGGTTGAGGTTTCCGTATTTGCGGTAGGTGGCTCCGAGCGAAAATATAATGCCTTCGCCACGAATTTTGTATTCGAGTTGTGCTCCGGGTTCTACCACGGTTACAAAGCATTTGTCGGCTTTTTGGTGAAGTGTGCCTATGCCGCTGTCGTCGTCGTCGCCGTTGGTTACTATATGGTTAGAATAGTTTGTGCCGCCGATTCCGCCTTTTACCAACGCCGAAAAACGGAGGAGTTTGCGGGGAAAGAATGTCTTTTTGAAATATAATCCTGTGTAGTTGCTACGGAATAGAAACTCGTTGTCGTCGAAACGAAAACGGTGGTCAACTTTTGAGTTGGTGTTTAAGTGTGTAAAAAACAGTCCGCCTGCCATTCCCTGCACCATTGTAAGTCCAAAATTGCAGCCAATGTTGCCGTTGATACGTTTGTCGGCACCATCGATATATCCCAGACCGAGTTCTGCGCCCATTTCTACGCCTTCTATTTGTGCCTTTGCTCCAAAAGATAGGGCGGTAAGTGCTGCTATTAATATAAGTTTTGCTTTCATAGTAGTATGTTTTATTCGTAATATTCAATTGTTCGTTCTTCGTTGCCACGTTTGAGCCAGTTGCCGTGGCTGTCGGTTTTGTCGTAGGTGATTCTTACAGGGTCTGTTTCAGCTTCTTCACCGAGATCGCTCTCCACTATTGATACCGTAGGGTAGCCTTCTGCGTCGAAACCGAATTTCGCTGCCGACCAGTATCCACCATCGCCGCCGCCACGCAGTGTTAGACGCATAAACGTGGTGTCGTATTCAAAAAATTCACTTCCAC
>JAEEGL013563356.1_pt1 | contig 24793 bp, 13 predicted proteins | sample 9134231 | NCBI WGS metagenome assembly JAEEGL01 (sample SAMN16246548, study PRJNA631951) | gut metagenome | biome: gut microbiome; feature: rumen; material: fiber-attached | host: Bos | place: Iran: Karaj | collected 2018-10
CCAATTTGTTGCATCAAACCCAAAGGTCGAGGATGCCTTTGGAGTCACATTTATGCGGATGTCATTTAGGAATTATTAACGACATCCAACAGCCATCTGAAGGGGGATTTTGGCTATTTACAAAAAGACTGAGTAGTTACGATACAACATCATTAATCATAAAAAGCATTAAAACTGCCAACCCATGCCATATATTGCCATTATAGTGGTCATCATATTCATTTTTCTGATATTTCTTGCTGTAAGGCAAAACAGGAAGATGAAAACTAAGGCCAAGCTGTGTGCAGTTGAAGCCGCACAGTTCCATGAGAAGCTGCAGCAGTTATCCGACCCATCCCATCTATTCACTGATGAGGAGCTGCATCGTCTCAAAAGAAAGTACGAGCCATTACTGAGAACCGTCAATGAACTATACGACAGTCCGTTCATCTCCAATGAATACCTCGACTCCCTCGGCCTTGGAAACTTCATGGATGAGCGCAAACTGGTCAATCACATGCAATATCAGAACAACCAGAACTATCAAACATAAAAAACATTCAACGATGAGAAGAAACAGTCTTTTTACCATTATTGCTACGATGGTGATTTTGATTCTATCATCTTGTTCTACAGCAGAATTCGATGAAAATCTTAAACTTGCATTCAATACGATGGAAGATGTTTTTGAGGAGTGCAACGAGGTGAATTTGACAATGAAGAAAATAGTTGATACTTCTTTTCAAAAAAGCCTGGAACCCCAAACAAATGGGAAAGATATTCTTGTCATTCTTTCCGAAATGGCAAATGAACAATATGATACTTATGAGAGAGAGGGTGTTGGAAAACAAATAACGGAAAACTTAGATCTGCTTCGTTCTCAGGTGGCAGCTTTGAAAAACGCTCCTATTTCAAGGAAAAACTGTTATAATGACTTTATGGAAATTGTCATGGAAGTAAGCTTCATATGGAACAAACTACCCTTGCCATGATGGGGCTGAACAGAAAGAAGAACTTATTCTGATGTCTACATCCAATCCTAAGCACTACGGCATGAGAATCTCCCTGCAGTATTTGGGGACTTGGGAGAATCTATGATTACCACGCCCGCAAGGTCGGGCATAATTCAGGTGTGGGGCGCGAGATATTTACATTCAACGATATACTACGGAATGAAGTTGAACAAGGTGATAGAACTTTTTTATCACTTTTTTTGCTTTTTATACCGTTTTTTATTAATTTTGCAATCAAATACCCATGAGACACTGTCGCCATTAAGAAATGGCGTATCAAACTGCTTAGAATAACAACTTCATAAACAAACCTAAATGACAACCTACAAATCACTTCTGACTGTGCTCAGCATGATTGTATGCATGTTGGTCGTATCGTGTCGGGATATAGCCGACGACGACCATTATGCCCCGCCAAGTTGGCTGAAGGGCAATGCATGGCAAGTACTCGAGAGCGAAGGAGACTATTCCACATTCCTGAAAGCTATAGAACTGACGGGCTATCAGCCTATCGTCAATGGACAAAGTATCCTCACCGTCATGGCTCCCAACAACGAGGCATGGCAAGCATTCCTGCAAAAGGAGGGATACTCAACGGTGGAGGACATGTTTGCCAAAGACCCCACCCAACTGAAAAAGACGGTAGGATTCCACCTCATGTATTACGCCTACGACTGGGCGAAGATGCTCAATTTCCGACCCGACGAGGGAGATGGCGCTACTGAGGAACAAAAACAGAATGGGGCTGGCCTCTACTACAAGCACCGCACGCGCAGCGCCGATGCCATGGAGCAGGTGCGAGGCAAACTCAACGGTGTCGACACCACCGTCACCGTCTATCACTATGAGCGCTACCTGCCAGTGTTCAGCCACATGATGTTCTCCTCACTGGGGGTGGACGCCAAGTCCAACTACGAGTATTTCTTCCCTGGCAGCCAGTGGACTGGCGGAAGCAATGGCTTCAATGTGGCCAATGCCAGCGTCACCGACCAGGATGCCGTGGTCACCGACAATGGATATCTCTATCATGTCAACCAGGTCATCAATCCGATGGAGACCATTTACACCACTTTGAAGAACAATGCCAACTACAGCGATTTCGTCAGCCTCTACGACACATACGCCGAACTGACCGAGGCCGACCAGGAGACCAACACCACACTGGGCAAGGTGGTCTATACCATCACCCATGGGGCACTCCCCAACATCGCTTGCGAATGGCCGGTGACCAATTTCAGGATGATGAGCACCCTGGAGCGTGCCACCTATACCATCTTCGCACCATCCAACCAGGCCATCGCGAAATTCTTCACCAACTACTGGAAACCCGAGGGCGGCTATCACTCGCTCAGCGACCTCGACCCGCTCATCCTGCAGTATTTCATCATGCAGTCGTTTGCCGACAACGACACACCCGTCTTCCCGGAGGATGTGGAGAAAGGACGTGTGCAGACAGCCTACGGCACACCCATCAACATCGAGACCAGCAAGGTGGACGACCGCCTCTTCTGTGAGAACGGCATCGTCTATGGCATGAACGACATGGAGGCGCCCGCCATCTTCTCGTCTGTAGTGGGACCGGCTTTCCGCGACACCACATACCAATGCTTCATGTACGCTCTTGACAAGAGCGACCTGGTGCTCTCGCTGGCATCCAACAAATCCACGTTCGTCACATTGATGCCAAGCAACAAACAGTTCAACCAGAATGAACCGCAGATGCGGCTCAACACCACCACGCAGGGACGCGACCTGGAGGTGTACAGCGATGTGGACGGCAATTTCGCCAACATGGGCGCGGGCCAGGCACGCAGCATCGTCAATATGCATACGGCATCCAACGTATCACAGCTCAGCACCACAGGCACTCAGGTGGTGGAGACCAACACCGCTTTCAACTACTGGTTCGTACACGACGGCAAAATCACCACCAGCGCACTGTTCAACCAGCAGCTGAGCCCCGATTATCAAGATTCGCCTTTCGTCTCCTTCCGTGAGATACCAAGTGAGGGAGCAGGCACTTCCTGGGCCAACGGCAGGGCATACGCATACGACTACCCCCAGCTCTTCGCAGAGGCATCGGGCGACGGACTGACTCACCGCCTTGCCGTGGGCAACGACAGAAACTATGAGTATTATCTCTTTGCCCAGTTGCTGCAAAAGGCAGGATTGGTAGCCAATGGCGGAATGCCTTCCATCACGAGCGACGACACGCGTTACATCGTCTTCGTGCCCACCAATGAAGCCATCAGAAACAACATCGCCGACATCCCCGGATGCTCGGCATTGAAAATTGCCGACGACAACACCATCACCGGCAATGTGTCGACCACCAACAAGACTTTGTTGGCCAACTACCTGCGCAACTACTTTGTATCGTCGCTCATGAACACCATCAGCAGTTATCCCTACCCGGGTTCCACCTGCAAGGGCGAGTTCCTCACCATGGGAGGAGAGCATCTGACCATCAGCGAGAACGCTGCCGGACTGTCGGCAGGATTCAGCGCCGACAGCATGGTGAGCGTCGTTCAGAAATACTTCTGCCTGCCGTTTGCTTTCGCCGACGGCTGCATGCACTTCATCGACGGTATCCTTAAATAACAGAGCGCTATGAAGAATAAGATATTCACATGCATTGTCTTGCTGTTGTGCTCGGTGAGCATGATGGCTCAGGAAAAAGTGCTCACAGGATGTGTGACAGAGAAACTCGACAATGGCACCAACGACCCCATCATCGGTGCCAACGTGGTGCTGGTCAACAGCCAGAACCGCTATATCAAGGGTGCTGTCACCGACATCGACGGCAACTATGTGCTGCAGGTGCCGGCTGATGCCAAAAACCTGAAAGTGAGGGCTACCTATATCGGTATGAAAAACGTAACGGTCAACTATACCGGACAGACACAGATTGACTTCCAGTTGGAAAACGAGACCGTGCTTCAGGAGGTGGTGGTCACCGGCGCCCGTGGCGGACGCGACGGCATGGGTATCTCCCGACTGGAGCAGACATCGTCGGTGCAGAAGGTCGACATGTCGGCCATCGTGGAGACACAGCCTGTCACCTCCGTGGAGGAGGCCCTTCAGGGACAGGTGGCCGGTCTTGACATCAACCTCGGCGGCGACCCCGGCGCACGCTCCAGCATTCGTATCCGCGGTACCAGTTCGCTGAGCGCTTCCAACGAACCGCTCATCGTCATCGACGGGGTACCGCAGGATGTGGACATCACCGACGACTTCAATTTCTCCACCGCCAACGAGGAGGATTTCGGCGCATTGCTCAACATCGCTCCTGCCAACATCGAGAGCATCGAGGTGTTGAAGGATGCTTCAGCAACCGCCATCTATGGAACGAAGGGTGCCAACGGCGTGCTCCTCATCAACACCAAAAGGGGGTCGATGGGTAAGACCAAGTTCTCTTTCTCCTCCAAGTTCACCACCAAGCATGAGCCGAAGAGCATACCGCTGCTCAATGGCGTGCAGTATGTGGCACTCATGCAGGACGCCATCTGGAATGCTGCCAATGCCAAGGGCATCAGCAATGCCAGCAACGAGATGAACATGCTCTTCAACAATGCCGAACTCAACTACGACCCCAATTTCCGCTACTATGACGAGTACAATGTCGATACCGACTGGCTCGGGGCGGTGAAGCAGGATGCCATCATCACCGACAACAACTTCTCGATGACGGGAGGTGGCGAGAAGGCAGTGTATAAGTTCAACCTCGGTTACTACAACGAGCAGGGCACCACGGTGGGCACCGGCGTGCAGCGCCTGTCGACAGGTCTTAAAATCACATACAACTTCAGCGACCGCCTGCGCGTGCGCACCGACTTCTCGTTCACCAACACCAACAAGGATGCCAACGCACTGTCCTCCGTGCGCAACATCGCCATGCAGAAAATGCCCAACCTCAGTCCCTACTGGATTGATGACGTGACGAAAAAGCCCACGGATGTCTATTTCTCACGCGATGAGGACTTCCAGGGGTCATTCACCAACAGCGGTTCCAGCAGCGTCAGTTCGGCCAACTACAATCCAGTGGCCATGGTCAACGAGGGTTACAACAAGACCACGCAGCGCGATGAGAAACTGACCATCACCCTGCAATATGACTTCCCCTTCCACCTGCAATATCAGGGATGGGTGTCGATGAACATGCGCACCACCAAAAACAAGCAGTTCCTGCCGCAGGAGGCCACCGGCGTGCTCTGGACCAGTTCGTTTGCCAACCAGAGCGTGGACGCCACCACCGATGCCTTCGCCCTGCAGAGTGAGAACAAGCTCATCTACAACAACACGTTTGCAGAGAAGCATAAGATTATTGCCACCGGACTCATCAAGACTGCCGACAACCAGAGCTTCAGCTACTCCAGCCGCACATACGGCAACGCATCCGCCAACCTCAGCGACCCCGTCGTGGGAAGCGTGGTGTCATCATCGGGCTCGGGCAACTCAGAGCGCCGCTCCATCTCGATGATTGGTCAGGTGGTCTACTCGTTCGACAACAGATATGTCCTCAGAGGCACCATCAACCATGAGGGCAACTCCACCATGGGCAAGGAGAAGCGTTGGGGCACATTCCCCGCTTTCGGAGCCTCGTGGAACATCGAGCAGGAGAATTTCTGGAGCGACAGTTTCAAGAAATGGTTCAACGAGGGAAAGATTCGTTTCGGCTACGGCTGGTCGGGCACATCACCCTCGGGCGCCTCCATCTATCTCGGAGCATACAAGAGTCTCGGACAGTATATGAACATGCCCGCCATCACACCCGACCGCATGCAGCTCGACAACCTGAAGTGGGAGACCACCAGGGAAATGGACCTCGGTATCGACCTCAGACTGTTCGACAGGTTCAGCTTCACGTTCGACTACTACGACAAACAGACCAGCGACATGCTGCTCAGGGACACCAAGCTGCCTGCCTCCACAGGCTACAACTCGGTGAAATACATCAACTCGGGAAAGATGAGCAATAAGGGTGTGGAGCTGAGGTTTGAATACCAAATCCTGCGCAACAAGGAATGGACCGTATCGGTCAATGCCAATGTGAGCCGCAATATTAATAAGGTAAAGGAACTGCCCAGCACATGGGTAATGGACAACTACTCATTCGGCAACGGCAACTATGCGCTCCGCATCGTGGAGAATGCGCCCGTCGGTTCGTTCTACGGATACCGCTACCTCGGCGTATACCAGAACAGGGAGCAGACCTACGCACACGACGCTGCCGGCAATGTGATGTACGACTGGCAGGGCAATGTCATCACCATGAAAAACGGTACGGTGCAGACCTATCCCGGTGATGCCATGTATGAGGACATCAACCACGACGGTGTCATCAACGAGAATGATATCGTCTACCTCGGCAACGCCAACCCGAAGTTCTTCGGCGGCGGCGGATTCCAGGTAAGATGGAAAGACCTCACCCTCACCACGTTCTTCTACGGCAGATACGGTCAGAAAGTCATCAATGGCGCACGTATCTCCTTGGAAAACATGTACGGCAAGAACAACCAAAGCACAGCCGTGCTGCACAGATGGCGCGCAGAGGGCGACCAGACCGATATCCCACGCGCCCTCTACGGCATGGGCTACAACTACCTCGGAAGCGACCGCTTCGTCGAGGATGCCTCTTTCATCCGTCTCAAGACGCTTTCGCTCAGCTACAACTTCCCCAAGAAGTGGCTCAAGAACATCGGCATCAACAAGCTCAACGTGTTTGTCACGGGCTATGACCTTTTCACCTGGACCAAGTACAAGGGACAGGACCCGGAGGTGTCGATGCCGTCGGCCACCAGTCTGGTGCGCGACAACGCGACAACGCCTGTGTCAAAGCGCTTCGCCATTGGTTTGAATGTCGACTTTTAATCCCTGAAGACAATGAAAAAGAACATATTATCCATACTGACACTGGCAGTCACGCTCACCTTCACCACCTCATGCAACGACTGGCTCGACGTGCTGCCCAACAATGAGCAGGTGACCGATGACTACTGGAAGTCGAAGGAGGATGTCGAGGCGGTCATCGCTTCCGGCTATTACTACATGCGGCAGTGCGTGCCCACTTTCATCAAATGGGGCGAACTGAGGGGCGGTTCCATCTACACCACCAATACTGGCGACGCCAAACTGCAGGACTTCAACATGGTGCCTACCAACTCGCTCTGCGACTGGTCGAATCTCTACAAGGTCATCGGAATGGCCAACTCCGTCATCCTCTATGCACCGGAAGTGAAAGACGACACCTATTACGAGGCCATCCTCAACTCCCATCTCGCAGAGGCTTATTTCCTCAGGGCATACTGTTATCTGCTGTTGGTGAAAAACTACAAGGAGGTGCCACTCGTCTTGCAGGCATACGTCAACGATGCCGCCAGTTTCGACCTGGCGAAGTCATCAGAGGCGGAGATTATCGCCCAAATCAAGAATGATGTGAAGACAGCCCTGGAGACAGGTGCGGCAAAAGGCACCTATGAGGAAGACTGGGCAACCAAGGGCAGGGCCACCAAGTGGGCACTCTACGCCCTCATGGCCGATGCATGCCTCTGGAGCGAGGACTATGACCAGTGCATCGAATACTGCAACCTCATCCTCAATGCCACCGATGCTTTCCGTCCGGTGTTCATGTCCAACACCAACGACTGGTACACCATGTTCTATCCGGGCAACAGCAATGAGTCCATCCTCGAGCTCAACTGGGACTACTCACAAAACCAGACCAACAACTTCAACTCGCTCTTCACCCTCACCACCTCAACACCGCTGAGACCCACCACAAGGGCGACAGAACGCATGAAAGAGGAGACGCAGACACTGAAGGACGGCGGACTCACCGAGGACGGGCGCATGGGACGCATGCTCATGGCCACCTACGTGCCCGACAACGGACAGGTCATCGGATGGGCTTCGTCCAACCAGTACTACATCTGGAAATACTATGGGACAGACGTGCCCGACATCACCGGTGGTGCTCGTGCCCATCAGGATGCCAATTTCATCCTCTACCGGGTGGCTGAGGTCATGCTCATGAAAGCCCAGGCACTCACCATGAAGGGACAAGGCTCTTGGGCAGAGGCTGTCAGCATGATCAACAGGGTGCGCAACCGCGCCTTGCTGGGCAACTTCAAGGACATCGACACCCAGTCGGCCGATGCCGCCGCTCAAATCTCACAACTCGACGAACTGACACTCCTCGAGGAAATCATCGACCAAAAGGAGATGGAGTTCATGGCTGAGGGCAAGCGCTGGTACGACCTGCTCTGGCTCGGACGCATAGGAGGAGGAAAGTACAAGACTCAGTTCATGACCAAGGTCATCGAGGGCAACCAAACCACCAACGCCCAATGGATAAGGTCGGTGCTTCAGGATGCCAACGCATGGTACATGCCCATACCGCAGGCTGATATCGAGCACAACAAGCTCTTGGTACAGAATCCATATTACTCATCATCAAAGTAAGGAAAGGACAAGAAGCATGAAATACAAGATACATTTCGCACACCATGTTGTTTGCCTCGCTGCCGCAGCACTGTTGCTTGCCGCATGCGACAAGGATGTGTTTGACATCAACACCGATCCTTTCAAAGACCAGACCTACACGACAACGCTCACCTCTCCTATCTCATCATTGCTGGAGGAGACCGAGGGATACAGCGAGTATGTGAAGTTGCTTCACTATTCCAATATGTTCAACGCGCTCAACCAGTCGTCGTCGGGCATCAGCTTCACCGCTTTCGTTCCCAACAACGAGGCGATGCGCGATTTCTACCGCCGCAGGGGGGTGGACAGTCTGCAGCAACTGACCAAGGAATATGCGCGGCAGTTCGTGCTCTACCATACCGTCAAGGACTCCATCCTTCCCGAGTCGTTCGTGCAGAAGAAAACCGTGCAAAACCTCAGCGGCGACGTCATCAACATACGCATCGACTCGGTCAACGCAGGACAGGCAGTGCTCAATGAGGAAGGACGCGTCATCGAGATGGGAATCAGTGCCTTCAACGGCAAGATTTACGTGCTCTCATCGGCAATGACACCGCTGGTGGAGACGGTGTTCGACCGTGTGGTGGATGGCGGACGCTCATCCATCATGGCAGATGCGCTGCGTGCCACCGGATGGGACAAAAAACTCTCATTGGTGACCGACACCACAATCAATGAGGAGCGGCAGAAGGTCATCACACATTATTACTACACACTCCTCAATGTGGCTGACGCCACCTTCGCCAAAGCGGGCATCAACTCGCTCGAGCAACTGAGAAACCACCTCAAGACCGCCGACAAGGATGGCATCACGGAGGACTCTCTGCTGAGAGAATATGTTGGCTACCACATCCTCGCCAACCAATACAAGACCAGTGAACTGGGAGCCATGATGGGTTCGGATGTGACACGCATCTGGAGTTCGTCGGCCAACAACCAGGTGTTCACAGTCACCTACGACAGCCTCGCCACCAACGAGGCCGACCGCTATATCGTCAACGCCTCGGGAGAACGGGCAAGGTTTGTTCCCAGCGAGTCGAACGTGCTGGCAAAGAACGGGTACATCCACGAACTCGACGGATGGATGCCCGTATGGGAACCCGAACAGACAACCGTGCTGTGGGACCTCGCCGACTACACCGAGGTGAAAAACCTCGTCGACCCCGAATATTATCAGCCAGCAGAGCCTACCGCCTCCGAGCAGCGTTTCCGCATCGCCACGGCAACATGTTTTGAGTATGAGATGGGCGAGGCAGGGTCGAAAAACCGCAACTACAGCGATATTGACTATGTGACCTGCCGCAGCAACATGAAGAATGCCAACAACTACGACCGCGTGGTGTTCAACCTGGGCTACATGGGCAAGGTCGGCATGCGGACACCCACCATCGTCAGGGGAAAATACAAGGTCGAACTGACCATCATCTTCATGACGGGCAACAATTTCATGAGGCAGCAGACCGACGGCAACGGAGGCATGCTCAAGATGACGTTTGACGACAGAGAAGACATGACGCTCTTCACTGCTCCTTACACTAAGGTAAACAGTGCGCTTCCGGGGGTATACACCACCACGCTCTATGATGAAATCGAATTTGAGGAGACTGCCTCACATCAGTTCAGCTTCATCATCCTCGACCCGGCTGCCAGCACCAACAACAACTTCAGCCTGCAGTTCGACTGCATCAAATTTACTCCAATTGACTAAACACATACAGATATGAAAACCCTATTTCAATCATACATGATGTTCCTCGCCATAGGTCTGTTGGCCTCTTGCTCGGAACTGAAGGATGACGACCATTATGGAAAGGCCGACACGCCCATCTCCAACAATGAGCTGAAAATCGTCAATGTGTCGTCGCAGGAGTATATCAGCAGCAGAGGCGACCTGTCGGAAATGAACGGACTCTTTGCTGGACAGGGCATCTACGACGAGCTCAACAAGAAAGCACAGCTCAGCACCATTCTCGTCGTCACCAACGACCATTTCCTCAAGCCCGAGGAGAAGACCGAGTTCATCACACGCTCACACATCAGCGACATCTCCATCTCACCCGCCAACCTGGAGGACGGAACCCGCCTGATGATGTGGCATGGCAAATACGTCAACGTCTCCATCGACGAGATGGGAAAGGAAGGCAACATCGTCGACCACATCCTCTTCAACAACGGAGCGGTCAAGGAGGTCATCAAGACCACCACAGGATATGTCTATGTCATCTCAGAGATGATAGAGACACCGACATCTCTCTATGACTTTATCAACGACCTGCCCGACGAGTATTCCATATTCCGGGAAATGGTGCTGGCTTCCGGAGGCAAGGAGTTTGACCGCACCAACTCCAAGGCAATCGGCATCAACGACCAGGGCAACACGGTCTACGACTCCATCTTCATCTACCGCAACACCTTCTTCGAGGCGGTCAACTTCGACATGAATTCAGAGTCGCTTACCGCCACCCTGCTCCTGCCTTCCAATGAGGTCATCAACCAGGCTCTCGACGACGCACACCAGAGACTGGCATCATGGGAGATGGTGAGAAGCGACAGCATCATGAAGGACTGGATTCTCAAGTCTTCGTTCTACAGCAAGCGCTACTCACCTGCCGATTTGCAGACCACTGAGGTCAATGACGTCAAGAGCATTTTTGGCACACAGTGGCGCACCAACGTGCAGCAGGTGGATGTGTCCGACCCCATGGAACTGTCAAACGGCATTGTATACAAGGTCAGAAAACTGCACCTGCCCAACAACCTGCTCATGTACAGGCTCAAGGACTATTTCTATTACTACGAGAACTGCACCGACGAGCAGAAAGAGAATTACTTCAAACGGGTGAACCTCAATTTCAAGGAGTGTGCCACAGAGGTGGCGGCATGGTCGCCCCTGCCGGGCGTATGGCCCTATCATGAGAACAGGGTCATCCGATTCGACAAGCCCTCTGACATCGCCGACGCAGATGGTTTCCAACTTGATTTCACCCCCGTCAAGCTCAATGCCGACGGCACCGTGCGGCCCTATCTCTTCCCACCGGGAGCCTATCGGTTTGCCATGGGGTCGGTGCAGAACCAGAGTCTGGGCATCACAGTCTCGATTCTCATCGACGGACAGGAGGTGGCACGCTCGCGCACCATCACCTGGGGCACTTCAACAGAGTTCCACTACGACCGTGGCACCACGCTTTCCAACACCCATCCCGAAGGCTATGACGCCAGTTACGTGAGGGAAGTGGGCGGCAACAGCAAGGCAGCCAACTACGACACCGACGGAGGCCAGATGATGGATGAGTTGGTGATTCCCGACGTAAAGGGAGATGGCTCACCCGTACAGATTGTCATGCGACTGAAATGTGAAAGCTGGGAAGGCAAAACCAATGTGAAAATCCACCACTGGTGCCTCAGGCCAACGGTCAACAATTATTAATCCTTTGAACAGCATATCCATATGAGCAATATTATCAAGAAACTGTTGGGATGTATGGCGCTGGCAATGATGTGCTCCGCCAATGCCTATTCACAGCAACTGAGCGGACATATATGGTCTACCGCCAACCAACCCATTGCGGATGCCGTCATCTCAAGTCCGGGATGCAAGACGGTACGCTCAGCAGAGGACGGAGCATTCACCATTGAGGGTGCGGCCAAGGACAATCCTCTCACCATCTGGCACGAAGGATTTTATCAGAAAGTGCTCTACATCAGCGATGCCAATGCCAAAGACCTCAACATCTATATGGTGGAGGAGAACAAGACCCGCTACAACGAGACGGTGGTCACTCCTTTCGGAACGGAACAGGGTGAACCGTCGGCTGCCAACATGGTCAACATCAGCAGAAAGGATTTTGCCAAAGGGTCGCTCTCCATCGACAACGCGCTCAAGGGAGAGATACCCGGACTGCAGGTGGTCAACAAGAGCGGTATGACAGGCGAGGGTGCTTTCATGCAACTGAGGGGCGTGCGCTCACTGGTGGCAGAGAATGCTCCGCTGATTGTCATCAACGGCGTGCCCTATCTGCCTGATGCCAACCTCAGCCAGATTATCGGAGGCTATTCCAGGTCGTTCTTCCAAGCACTCAACAACCTCGACATACGCAACATCACCGTGCTCAAGGGTGCTGAGGCAGCTGCCTATGGTTCGATGGGTTCCAACGGAGTCATCATGATTGAGACCGACCAGGCCACCTCATCCGACATGAACACACGCATCTCGTTCTCAGCCATTGCAGGCATGAACTGGAACTCCAAGCGCATCCCGCTCATGGGGGCTTCTGAGTACAAGAACTACCTCAGCGATGTGGGTCTGACCTACTATCCCAATATGGAGGCATTCTTCAATGATTTCAATTTCCTCCGCGACCCACAGGCCAACAAGTCATACCTCTACCAGTATGACACCAACTGGCAGGACGAAATCTACCGCAACAGTTCCACAATGGACTACCTCTTCAGGGTTGAGGGTGGTGACAACATCGCAAAATACAACATCTCACTCGGATACATGGGCGACAAAGGCACCATCATCAACACCAACAGCGACCGATACAACGCCCAAATCAATGCATCGGTGCTGGTGAGCAAGCAGTTTGAGATCAGGGCAAATATCAACACGGCATACCTCAAGGGACAGTACCAGGAGCAGGGACTTTCGGCAGAGACCAACCCCATGCTGGCAGCATACCGCCGCGCTCCTCTGCTCAGCCCGCATAAGAGTGATATGTATGGCAACCTCATCAACACCTATGCCAGCTACTGGTTCGGAGCTATCGAGAATGAGGACTTCATCGTCAGCAACCCTGTCTCTCTGGTCAACACCATGTTGGGCAAAAACCGCCAGTATGACATGAACATGAAGGTACACCTCATCTACACCCCCATCCGCAACCTTACCCTCAACGGCATCGTGGGCATGTACTACAACTACAACCAGGAGGAGGCATTCATCCCCGGCATCAACAACGAGGACATCGTGCCGCTGTTCGACCAGTATGGACAGGCTAACAACACCATCCGCGTGGGCACCAACCATGCGTTCAACATGTTCTACAACGCCAATGCCGCCTACAAGTTCAACATAGGCGAGACACACAAGTTCAACTTCAACGCAGGATGGCAGGCTGTCACCACGTCGTATGAGTATGACGCTGGATTCGGACGCAACTCCAACAACGACTTCTACCAGACACTCGGCGACGCACAGTCGTTGGGCAAGTATTTCTCAGGCTACAACAACAAGTGGAACTGGATGAACGTCTACGCCCATGCCGACTGGACATTCAACAACCTGGTCAAGGTGGGCTTCACAGGTGCATTCGACGGTGCCTCGTCCATCGGAAAGAATGCCACGAGAATGACATTCTATCCTGCTGCCGATGTGGTGCTCATGGCAGGCAACCTGCCGGCGCTCAGAAACCTCAGCTGGCTCGACAAGCTCAATGTGTACGCCAACCTCACCATGACGGGCAACAGCCGCTACTCCTCAAAATATGGGAAATACTACTACACATCCAACCCCTATCAGACCATTTCGGGCATCATCCGCGCCAACGTGCCCAGCACCAACCTCAAGGCGGAGCGCGACCGCACACTCAACTTCGGGTTGGAGACTGCTCTGCTGCACCATCGCCTGATGCTGGGCGTTGGCTACTACAACACCAAGGCAACCGACGTGCTCATCTCTGGCGACCGCTCGCCAATTCTGGGTTCCAGCTCCTACTACAGCAATGAGGCAGAACTTCAGTCAAAAGGCTTTGAGGTCTCCCTGGCTGTCACTCCGGTCTCGACAAGATATTTCACTTGGACCATCGGTGGCAATGTCACCACATTGAACAACAAGGTCAATTCTCTGGGAACACTGCCCGAAATCGTCACCTCGCTGACCGACGACGCACAGGTCATCACCAAAGTGGGTGAAAACCCCTATGCATTCTATGGTCTGAAGTCACTTGGCGTGTTCAAGACCACCGCCGAGGCAGAGGCAGCCAACCTGATGGCAAACGGCAAGAAATTTGCTGCCGGCGATGTCCACTATGAGGACGTCAACAAAGACGGCATCATCAACAACGACGACAGGCAAATCATCGGCTCGGCCACTCCCGACCTCTTCGGCTCATTCTTCACAAGGTTCGAATACAGGAACTTCGCCCTCGACCTCACCTTCGCCTATGCTTTCGGCAACGATGCCTACAATGCGGTGAGGAGGATAACGGAGTCGTCGAAGGACTTTTCCAACCAGGCTTCGTCGGTCAACCGCCGCTGGCTCATGGAGGGACAGGACACCGACATGCCGCGTGTGCGCTACAACGACCGCGTGGGCAACAATGCTTTCAGCGACAGATGGATAGAGAATGCAGGATATGTCAAACTGCGTGACGTCACCCTGAGCTATACCTGGAACAAGCCCATCTGGAACTTCATTCAGGGTGGAACCATCTTTGCGACAGGACAAAACCTGCTCTGCCTGACCGACTACCTCGGGCTCGACCCCGAATTCTCCTATTCCTACAGTTCTCTCATGCAGGGAGTGGACTATGCCAAGGCCACCGCGCCACGCTCCGTGAGACTGGGCGTCAACCTGAGATTCTAAACGATAACAACAGAAACAAGAACGATATGAAACGGATATATTCATTCATACACACACTTTGTCTGGTGGGAGGCATTGCCGCTCTATGTGCCTGTTCCGATTTCTGGGACCCTGAGACAGAAGACGAGTTCAACGGTGAGAACGGTTTTACATCCAACACCGAGATGTATACCGGTTTCCTTGGCATCATGACGAAGATGCAGGCTGTCGGCGACAAGGAAATCCTGCTCACTGAGACCAGAGGCGAACTGATAGAGCCTACCGAGGAGTCGAGCAATGAACTGATTTCACTCTACAACTACGACCAGAACCTGCAGACCAACTCGTATGCCAACCCACAGGGTTTCTATGAGGTCATCATCGCATGCAATGACTACCTCGACAACATGAGGGAATATAAGTCGAAGCCCAATGTGGACATGGACGCATGGAAATCGCTCGTGGCTTCCACGGTGAGGACCAAGGTGTGGACCTACAAGACCCTGGCTGAAATCTATGGACAGGCGATGTGGTTTGACGACCCCATCACCGAGATGACGGAAATCCGTACCGGCGACCGTTTCCAACTGCTCCAGCTCCCCCAACTCATCGACCGCTGCCTGCAACTGATGGAGCAGGGATATGAGGGCGTGGACACCAGTCTGGAAATCGACTGGTATGAGTGGCTCGACCCCACCCACAGCGTGAGCCTCTCCAACAGTCAGTACCGCAAGTGGAACTATATGGCGCCGTCGTATGCCGGACTTCTCGCCGAGCTCTGCCTGTGGAAGGGAGCCATCCTCGACGCTGAAAAACAGGATGCGACAGCTTATTACAAAAGAGCCGCCGATGTGTTGCTGGCTGCACTGGGCAAGCAAATCAATGTCACCTCCGACCCAGGCTCCAACGTTTATTGGCTGCCTTCTGCCGCCACCCCGGGACACTATTCTCCGATATGGAACAACAGCCAGCCTTATCCCTATGAGGCGGTGTCGGCCATCATCTATGACTATACCAACAACCAGACCAACACGTTGCTGAAGCACTTCTCCAACGAATATCCCAACCTCTACTTGCTCAGGCCGTCGGCCAAGGCGCAGGAACTGTTCCTCAGCAATGAGCTCAATCCCGGTGCCGCCACCAACGACACCCGATACAAATGTGTGTTTGGACAGTCGGGTGGGAACAGCTATATCGCCAAGTTCCGCCCAGTGGGCAGTTCGGCTCGCGTCAATGCCTATCAGGATGACTGCCATATCTATATCTACCGGGCAACACAGTATCACATGATGCTCTGTGAGGCACTCAACCACCTCAAACGCTTCATCGCCTTCAATGCCGTGCTCAACACAGGTGTCAAGGCGGGTGAGGGAGATGACTGCTTCAATCCCAGCATGCCGGAATGGGAGGGCTTCGCAAGCACCGTCGACCCCACCAAGTGCGACTGGACAGGAACCGCCAACTGGGGCACGCGCAAATATCCGTCGCTCGGCATCCGCGGATGCTTCACCGGACTTGTGCCGCGAACGGTCAAAATCAACACCTTCGAACTGGGTGAGCAGGGCACCATCCGTTTCAACGACATGGCTCTCCTCGATGAGTCGATGCTGGAATTCGCCGCCGAAGGCAAGGTCTATCCCATGATCAACAGAATGGTGGTGAGGTATGGCGACCCATCCATCGCCGCCGACCGCATCTGCACTAAATATGAGGACGCCGCACTGGCCGCCACCGTGAGACAGCGCATCATGGACGGAGGCTACTGGGTGCCCTATGACCTGTAATCATTTTCAATCTATAATTTATTCACCAAAACTGTGTTTATGAGAAAACTTTTTACATTAACCATGCTTCTTGTGTTGGCCATCAGTGCCAATGCACAGGAGACCTACCGCAAGTCGTGGGACTTCAGGAAATGGAGTGCCCATACTGTTGAGAATCTAAAGGCTGAGTCGGCCAAAGGCCCCACCACCGGCGCCTGGTCGGACGTGGAGAAAAAGGATGCCACTGAGCCTACCGAGTTGTCAAAAGACAACTGCTTCTGGGAGGTGACAGCCCAGGGCGTGGCCAACGAGGGTGCCACCATCATGGCAAACGGAGAGGTGATTCCCGAACTCGAGGGTCTGCTCTACACCAACACCACCGCACGCTCACTCGCCATCGCAGTCAACTATCTGGAGCCCAACTCCTCAAGCGGCTTCGGTCCCTATCAGGGTGCTTCCTACCTATGGCTGGGCAGTTCGAAGAAAAACTATTTCCTCATCCCGCATGTGGCTCCCGGCACCACCATCAAGATGGGTGTGGAGTCACACAAGCTGACAGATGCACGTGGCGTGGAACTGTATCTCGGTGCCGGCACATCGGGCACCAAGCTGCTGGGTCCTGACGGCAATGCTGTGGCTGCTCCCACCACCTATATGGACCAGGAATGGGTAGTGCCCACCGATGCTGCCGACACACCCAACGAGGACGGTACCTACAACATCCAAATCTACAACACCAACGGATGCCACATCTATTACATCACCGTTGGTGAGGGTGACTCTCCTCAGGTGGAGGACGCCAAGAAGATTGGCTACCTCTTCAATGCCAGCAACGCCGACGACTATGCCTATGCTTTCATCAGCGGCGACAGCCGTTTTGCCGTCACCGACATCGACGTGGCTGCCACCCAGCCCACTGCCGAGGAGCTGAAAGCCTTTGACGCCATCGTCATCAGCCCCACCATCGCTGCCGACAACGCTTATCTGCCCACCATCAAACAGGTGATTGCATTTGTTCCCGTGCTCAACCTCAACCCCAACCTCTATGAGGCACTGGGCTATGGCAAGGCAGTGAAGACAGATGTCAATGTGCTGACGGTCAAGGATGCAGCCAATGCGGTCTTTGAAGGTCTGGATATAGAGAACGGTCTTGAACTGCTCACCGAAGGCGGCATCACCGGTGTCGAACTGGGTGACTACTTTGCCAACGATGCCGTGCTCGCTACTGCCGGCGACGTAGTGGCTATGCACATGCACAACAAGACCCGCAACGCCTACATGTTGTTGCCGCTCACCCTCGACGACATGCTCGTGGCTTCTGAGAGCGCCATCGTCAGCCTGCCCGTACAGGCTCTTGCTGCCGTGGCTGCCACCAAGAACACCGTGGTGCCTGTGAGCAAGCCCAACATCCAGCAGGACAAGCAGGACGGCCAAACCATCGTGTCCATCACTGCCGCCAACTCCACTGCCATCTATTACACCACCGATGGCACAGACCCCACCACCGCCAGCACACGCTATGAGGCTCCGTTCACCGTTACCTCACCTTGCACCGTCAAGGCATTTGGCGTGGGCGACGGCTATCTCGACAGTGAGATTGCAGAGGCAGCCATCATCATCATGGGCAAGGCTGCCGCACCTACCTTTACCATCACCCGTGAGGCTGGCAAATCGCTGGTCACCATCAACAGTGCCACCGAGGGCGCAACCCTGTACTACAACTTCGCCAACAGTTCGGAAATCACCGCTTCCAAGGCATACACAGAGCCGGTGGAGATTACCTCTCCCACCACCATCTATGCCTTCGCCGCTGGCGACGACTTCCTCTCCTCAGAGCTTGAGTCGAAGTTTGTCGGTGTCGACGGTGTCGACAAGAGCAACATCCGCTGGGATGTCATGGCACACTTTGATGCCAATGCCGAAGACTGGGAAGGCAAGGGTCAGCAGACCAACGACGCTGGCGAGATTATCAACGCCAACTACTTCTTCACCTGGGGCAAGAACGCCGGTACATACTACAACCAAGAGTCTGTCAAGGAAGTCATCAAGACCGAGGAAGGCAACGACTCCACCATCTACAATGCCTTTGCTCCTGAGACCTGCGAGGCCAACGGCTGGGTGCTGAAGTCCATCGGTCAGGTGATGACCTGGGAGAAGCTCAACATAGGCTACAACATCGGCGATGGCTCAATGCGCAACCCCGACACCGCAGACGATGTGATTGGAGTGAACGACACCGAGGGCATCACACAGAATGCCGTTACATTCGGCAAGCAGCCGACCGACGGTCCGTTCAACGCCAGCCTGGAGACGACAAGCAAGTATCAGGCACCGTTCGACGTCATCATCTATGCCGGCAACGGCAATGACGGCCAGATTCCCACCATGCAGGTGGAGGTGTCTGCCGACGGCGAGACATGGGCAAAGATTGGCGATGTGGCTTACTCACTCACCAAGCGCAACTGGAAGCGCACCCAACTGAGCTATGACGGCACCGACGAGGTGTTTGTACGCATCCTGCACACCAAAGCCAAGTCGGGTGGTCAGATTTATGACATGTACCTGATGAACAACGGCGAGAAGTCGCAGCAGTACGACGAGGGTGCCCTCGACGGCGTTGCCGTGGTGGGTGCTGCCGCCCAGGTGTTCCGCACCGAGGTCTACACCATCAACGGCATGCGTGCCTCATCCCTGAGCAAGGGTGTCAACATCATGCGCACGACCTACTCTGACGGTTCGGTCAAGACCCGCAAGGTACTCGTGAGATAATTAAAGATTATTATTCATCAAGGCTCCTGCCCTTTATGGGTGGGAGCCTTACAATATCACCATTATGTACAACAGAACTTACTCCCGCAGATTACTCGTCTGCCTCATTTTGGTTTTTTCCTGCGCACTCATGCAGGCCCAGCAACTCGCTTTCCCTGGCGCACAGGGTTTCGGGCGCTATGCCGCCGGCGGACGCACGGGCACAGTCTATCATGTGACCAATCTCAATGACACGGGAGCAGGTTCTCTGCGCGATGCCGTGAGCCAGCCCCACCGCATCGTCGTCTTCGATGTGGCAGGTGTCATCAACATCAGCAGCCGCATCGTCTTCTCCAACAATCTCTATGTGGCAGGCCAGACGGCACCCGGCGAGGGCATCACCGTCTATGGCGACGGCGTGTCGTTCTCGGGCTCTTCCAACATCATCGTGAGGCACATGCGCTTCCGCATGGGCAAAGGAGGCTCCTCGGGAAAAGACTGCGCCGGCATCTCCAACGGCACCAATATGATTTTTGACCACTGCTCGTTTGCCTGGGGACTCGACGAGGTGTTCTCCATCAATCCCGACGGCAAGGGCGACCTGCACAACGTCACACTCATGAACTGCGTCTTCGGACAGGGATTGCTTACCCACTCCGCAGGCGGACTGATGCAGGCCGACAGCATCACCCTCTACCGCAACTTCTACTGCGACAATGCCACGCGCAACAACAAGGTGAAGGGAGCGCATCAGTATGTCAACAACATCGTCTACAACTGGAAAAACGGGTGCTACCTCATGGGCGGCGACTCACAGGGAAAGAGTTATGCCAACACCCAGGGCAACCTGTTCATCAACGGACCTGCAGGCGGCGGCAATGCCTGCACGTCGGGAAACAGCGATTTCAACATCTATGCCGCAGACAACTGGCAAGACAGCAACAGGGACGGACGACTGAATCCCTACGAGATACCCCGCAGCGAATATGGCGGCGGACCCACTTTCAAAGAACAGCCCTACCCCTACCCTGCCCTTGACATCATTCCCGGCAACACCGTCTTTGAGAGCGTGCTGCCCACCGTGGGTGCTTCCCTGCCCTACCGCGACTATGTCGATTGCTACATGGTAGACGAGTGCCAGTCGCTGGGCAGCGAGGGAGTGATTATCTCCACAGAGGATTTCCTGCCGTTTGGCAAGCCCTCAGCATGGGTAGTGTGGAAAGGCAACAAACGTACTGACTCCGACAACGACGGCATGCCCGACGAGTGGGAGAACGCCAACGGAACCAATCCTTCCCAAAACGACGCCATGACACGTGCCGCCAACGGATATGCAAATATCGAGAATTACATCAACAGCATCACCGCTGCTTCTGTCGATGCCTACCTCCGCGCTCCACAGATTCTGGAACAGACAGACGCCGCTCCTACCTCCATCACCATCGGATGGCGTGACTGGACAGAAGGCGAAGATGGTTTTATCGTGGAAATCAGTCAGGACGGGACATTCAAAGAAGTGGTGCGCACGGCAGCAGGTGTGAAGTCATATGTTCTCAAAGACCTGCAACCGGGCAGCGTCTACCAGGTGCGTGTATGCGCCTTCAAAGGTGAGGAGAAATCATCATATGCCACGACAGAGGTGAAGACATCCCTTGAGGAGACCGAACTCATCGACATCGACCAGTTCACGCCCGACTACACCTGGAAAGGTGGCGACGGCTCATGGGATACGACATCAGAGGCCTGGAAGGAGGGCGTTTACCAAGACGGAGCAAAAGTGCTCTTCCCCATGGACGACAACGCCGCTGTCAGCCTGAACGCCGCAGTGACACCTTCTGCCGTCGTCGTGAAAGGCGATGCCGACCTCTCCATCTCGGGAACGGGGAAAATCAGCGGCGATGGGTCGCTCAACAAAGCAGGGAAAGGTGTTCTCACCTTGGGAACCACCAACGACTATACGGGTGCAACGGTACTCCGAGGCGGTGAGGTGGCTTTTGCCTCACTCAAAAACGGCGGTGAGCCAAGCAGCATCGGCGCGAGCCTCGACTATGCGCAAAACTGGGTTTGGTATGGCGGCACCTGGCGCTACACGGGCGGTTCAACTACTACCAACCGCAGTGCGATGATATACAAGGACACAGAATTGAACATCAGCAATCAGGGCGCCACCGTCCAGATGGCAGGCAAGATGGAGGGGCAAGGCGGACTCATCCTCGACGGAAAGGGCACGCTGCAACCCTCCACGAAGGACTTTTTCAACTATGCTGGCCCCACCATCGTCAGAGGTGGCGTTCTCAAACTCAATGGCGTGTCGAAGATGTGGAGCGACAAACTGTGCAAACTGGGCAAATCATCCAAACTGGTGCTCGCCGGCGGTGAGTTCCGCACACAGGACTCCAACGACACCTACGCCACCTATGACTTCCCCATAGAGGTCGCTGCCGACACTTATTCCAAGGTCTATTTCTGCCGCAACTGCTCCATCAAGAGTACGGTGAGGGGCACTGGCACCGTGGAATGGGAGTCCAACTGGGTGCGTGAGTATATCAACGGCGACTGGAGGGAATTCTACGGCACTTTGGTTGCACGTGGCACTGGCACGTCGAGCAATGGCTCACAGCTGATGCTCAACAACAACACCTACAAGGGCATGCCCAACAACACGATATACCTCAAAGGCAACATCCGCATCATCTATTGGGGCACCAACGGAGAACTGTATCTGGGTGGTCTGAGCGGTGATGCAGGCTCGTTCCTCAGCGGCTCAAGCAAGAACACGGCAGGACATGTGATGACATGGCATGTCGGCGGTGCGGGAACCGACGAGACCTTTGCCGGGGTTATCGACAACTGTGCCAGCAGCACTGCCTCCAAATATGACGGCACCACCAACATCATCAAGGAGGGCTCGGGCATCTGGCGTCTCACCGGAACGAATATCTACAAGGGATATACCACGGTGAACGGCGGCAAACTGATTGTCAACGGAAGGAACAACGGTACGGGTGCCGTGACGGTGAATGCCGATGCCATCCTGGGCGGAAAAGGTACGATTGCCGGTGCTGTCACCATCAAGTCGGGCGGTGCAATCATGCCTGGCGACGAGACGGTGCAGAAGGCACGTCTGACCATCGGCGCGCTGACTGTGTCAGCAGACGGCATGGTGTGCATACCTGCCGACAACACATCGTGCAACACGGTGGCAGTGAAAGGCAATGTCTCGCTCGCCAATGGTGCCATCCTCAGGATGGCTGACGGAAAATTTGAGGAGACTCCCCTTGATGGCACCGAGTATAAGGTCTTCGATGCCACAGGTTCCATCACAGGCACATTTGCAGAAATCATACCCGCCACTCCAGGCGAGGGACTGACATGGGACGTGAGCCGCCTCTACACGGAGGGCATCATCAAGGTTGCAGCCGGTGATACGGGTATCACCTCTTTCTCCACAGAGGCGCCATCACGCATCGAGTATTACACACCATCTGGCGAGCGGGTCATCCAACCTCATGAGGGCATCTTCCTCATGAGGGTTGTCATGCCCGACGGACGTGTGCAAACCAAGAAAGTGGTTATTTAAGGCTATCGGTGCACTGCGCAGCAGGAGTGCTATATTGGGATTATTTTCCCAATCATGATATCATATCCATAAATATACTTAAAAACGGGGTTACAGGGGATGCAGTAATTGCTTTTCCCAAATTAATGCTATATCTTTGCGCTGAAAAAGATTATAAAATTCGTGACCATACTCCCGATTTTTATGTAAAATTTAGGAGTAAACTCTCAAATTTCATGGATTGATGTATAACCTAAAATCCGCAACTAATAGTTATGCGGTCTAATTTTTGTCAGATACCCAATTTGATGATTCTCACGTCGTTATAAACGTGTTTATGCATGGTTTTTGCCCACCTTCCCCTTACCCCAATAAGCATTGCAGGGGCTTTATGCTGTCGTAACCCTCAAAGTCGGATTCTCAGCCGTCAGCGAGAGCAAATGGGTTCTGGTATGAGCAGTTGTCCGTGTAGATGTTCAGTACGTAGTGTCTTGCTGTCCTTATCCATTTGGCGGGGACGCTGATGAACTTGAACACGAATGCCTTGATCCTGCTAGTCTTCCTCTGTCCGAAGGCTGTTGCATCAAGTCGTTCCATGAGGAACTTGTAAAAGTTGTGGATGACAGCTGTGAGCAGGAGGAACACGGTGTTCTCCGCCATGAATGACTTGGGCAGCCTTGCCCATCCGAAACCGTTGTTCATGTCGTCGAAGATTCTTTCCTTGCCGCCCCTTAGGTTGTATAACTCAACTATCTCACGCGCCGTCGAGGTGTAGTCGTTGGTCAGTATGCAGCGGTAGGTGTACTCCCCCTCCCACAAGTCCTGCTCACCGTCCATTCGGGGCTCACGTTGTATGACAAGACGGTATGCCTTTCCCTCCCATTTCTCCACGATGATGGAGTTCAACTCATACTCGATGCCGTTGATCACCTCGCGTTTCCATCCCCTCAGTGCCAGCAGGCTGTCATAGAGCGAGGAGCAGCGGTTGGCACGGATGTAGAAGTGGTCGCAGTGCTTTTCCACGGTCTCCACTATCTCGCGCGAGCATGAGCCGCAGTCCATTCGGGCTCGCCTGACGTGGATGTCGTATGCTTAAGATTCGAGAAGATGCGCTCCAGCGTGTCCTGCTGGTGGAAGCGCACGTTGGCGTTGCCGTCGCGGTTTTCAATGCCTACAATGAGGTCGCCGATGACGGCAACGCCGGGACTGTAGCCCGTGAACTTCTTGTAGGTTATCTTGGCATCGTACTTTTCCGTCTCGATGAACTGGTGGTCGAAGTCAAGGTCATAGGAGTTGCCCGCCACAAGTTGGCCTGTGCTCACGAGTATCTTCACAAGAAGGCCGTTCAACTTCGTGGCAGTATTGAAATCGTAGCCTTGCTTAACCGGTATCTCAACAAGAAGGAAGTGGCTTATTATATGACCCGTATAAGAAAAGTGGCTAAACGCTTCCCTGACACTTTTACACAGGTAATCATGGTGATTCAAGGAAAGGAGAAGCAGCCCAAGTTCATCAAGGGCACCAAACAATACAAGCGCAATGCCATCATCGACTATGTGCTGAAGGAGAACCTGAAGGAATTCGGGTGGTCTATTGAGCCGCCAGCATCAAGGAAGGAGAGGGCAAGAGACCTCATTGAAACTGTGTGACCATAATACAATTCAATATATCAATATTTATATAA
>JAEEGL013983516.1_pt1 | contig 24793 bp, 23 predicted proteins | sample 9134231 | NCBI WGS metagenome assembly JAEEGL01 (sample SAMN16246548, study PRJNA631951) | gut metagenome | biome: gut microbiome; feature: rumen; material: fiber-attached | host: Bos | place: Iran: Karaj | collected 2018-10
CCGAGCCCTGGGCCATGCCGGGCTACGACAGTGACGTCATCATGGCTGCAGGAAACTTTGTATCCGGTTCATCCATAGAACTATCCGCCGACGGTCCCTTGAAACCGCCGTATTCCGTATACTTCCAGGGGGGACTCACCTTCCCCCACGTAAAATACGGGATACTCAACTCCTTAGAATACCTGATTCGCGAGGGAATAGTATCTTGTTCTCAACTGATATAGAAGTGTAGTAAAATATAAAAAAGATCGTTTTGTCAGGGAGGAATATGATCTGTCCATTGATTTCAGGAAGCTTATGGCTAAAATAAACTGAATGATTTGAAGATATTATTTATTCGTGATAATATAAAACCCTGTCATGGGGGAACTCCTTCAACAGTGTGCAGTGGAAGGAGTAAATATGACAGATAAAGTGAAAGAATTGCCTGAAGGTGAACGGCCCTATGAAAGATGCGAGGAATTAGGGGCTGAGGCCCTGTCCGACGCAGAACTTCTGGCGGTGATCTTAAGAAGCGGCACCAGGGATATGAATTCCCTTGATATGGCAACTGAGATACTGCGGAAATCCGGTCCCGGAATGTCTCTATCCGGTATAGAGAATATGGCGGACAGCGATCTCTTAAGTATCCCCGGGATAGGAAGGGTGAAGCTCATTCTTATCCGCTGCCTCACCGAATACTCCAAAAGACTTTGGAAAGCGCGTTTGAAAAGCGGTATTAATTTCAATACACCGAAGAAATGCGCAAGTTTCTTTATGGAGGATATGCGGCACTTAAGATACGAGGAAGTCCGGGTGGTGCTGATGGACACGAAGGCAAATTATATCCATTCCCACGTGCTTACGAAGGGACTTACCGATATGTCGCTTTTAAGCCCAAGGGAATTGTTTTCGTATGCACTTAAGAATAATGCATCCCAGGTGATAGTGCTCCATAATCACCCCAGCGGGGATCCGACTCCAAGCCCCGATGACATAGAGGTCACAAGGCAGCTGATTGTGGCAGGTTATTTACTCAATCTGAAGCTTGCGGATTCCATAATAATCGGAGACGGGGTTTTCGTATCCTTAAGGGAAAGATACGGGGAGATCTTTAAGGATCCCTCATTATCTCCAAATTAATTTTAAGGCTGTCAGAACTAATACAAAAAAGGTAGGAACAATGATGTCAAATGCACCGGCTTTCGGTATCGATCTCGGTACCGGAAATATAAAGATCTATAACAATTCCGACGGAAGCATTCTCCGGGAAAAGAACATGATCGCCATAATGAATAAGAATACCCTTCTGGCATACGGCGATGATGCCTATGATATGTATGAAAAGGCACCGGGGAATATCCGGACCACTTTCCCCTTAAATAACGGGGTTATCGCGGATATAAAGGATATGCAGACCGTGCTGAAGTGCTTTATAACCGACCTTACAGCAAAGGAAAGGTATAACGGTGCGGATTTCTTCATATCAGTTCCAAAGGATATCACAGAGGTTGAGAAACGTGCATTTTTTGATCTTATCAGTGATGCCAATGTAAAGGCAAAGAAGATAATGATAGTGGATAAGGCCGTGGCTGACGGACTGGGGCTTAATATTGACGTAAAGACCAGCCAGGGAGTTCTGGTGGTGAATTCCGGCTTTGATACCACGGAGATATCCATACTGTCCCTCGGAGGAATAGTATTATCTAAGCTTATAAAGATCGGCGGAAGAAAATTTGACGAAGCCATCATAAATGCCGTAAGACGGGAATTCAGCCGGATAATCGGCGGAAAGACCGCGGAAAAGGTAAAGATAGAACTCTCCGATCCCGGATATGATGACTCTAAAACTCCGGTGGTCTACGGGCGTGACATTGTGACAGGGCTGCCTGTGGAACGGCAGATACCCGTTGAGCTCATAGAGAGCGCATTGAATGAACATATAAATACAATAATCGATAATGTAAAGGTGATACTTGAACGTACTCCGCCGGAACTTGCGGCGGATGTGTACCGCCACGGGATATATCTTACCGGCGGTTCAGCACCTCTTCGTAACTTTGGAAAACTCATTAATAAGGGCACCAATTTAAAGGTCAATGTGTCGGAGGATCCTTCAAATACCGTGGCACTTGGACTTGCCCGTGTGATAAAGGAGGAGAACTTCCGCTCTGTTGCATACTCCATAAACGGAATGTCTCCAAAGTAAGGATAGAATCAGAAAAATATGCCGAGAGTAAGGATCAAGCGTCAGAAATTCGTGATGCCCGGCAGATACATACTGCTGATCATCACCATTCTCTGCATCGCCCTTATGCTTCTAAGTTTTTTTACCGACGCGGTTTCACTGCCACTGTCATATCTGGCGGGATATACCATCGTGCCGGTTGAAAACGGCCTGAATGTCATAGGGGAGGGTTTCACCCGGAGGATGGATGAATGGCAGTCCCTCAAAGATGTACTCGCGGAAAATGAAGAATTAAAGGATCAGGTACAGAGCCTGACTCTGGAAAAAAACCAGCTTATCGCCGACCGTTATGAGCTTCAGGAATTAAGGGATCTTTACGGACTTGAAGACAGGTTCGGGGAATATGATAAGATCGGTGCCAGGATCATAGGAAAGGATCCCGGCAACTGGTTCTCCGTTTTCCTCATAGACAGGGGAGAACTTGACGGCATCAAGGTAAATATGAATGTTATTGCAGGTGACGGTCTTGTGGGTATCGTTACCGAGACAGGGCCTCATTATTCAACTGTAAGGGCTCTTATTGATGATGCTACGAATGTGAGCTCAATGGTATTGTCCACCAACGATACCATAATGGTCACCGGAGACTTAAAGCTTATGGACTCCGGAGAGATACGTTTTTCGCAGCTTTCAGACCAGGAATCCCTGGCTGCAGTGGGAGACGAGATAGTCACATCTGATATTTCCAACAGATTCCTGCCGGACATCACGGTGGGTTATATCAGTACCATAGAAACCGATCCCAATAATCTCACCAAGTCCGGAACACTGACCCCGGCGGTGGATTTTGCGCATCTTCGGACCGTTGTGGTGATAAAGGACTTAAAAGTCACCGGGGAAGAAAAGGAATCGGCGCCATGAAGAAAAAGATCGTACTGATACTCCTTATTCTCATAGCCTTTGTCCTGCAGTGTTCCCTGTTTAAGTTTCTCTCCTTAGGGAAGGTGTCCCCGAATCTGCTTCTTATGCTGACAAGCCTTTCCGGCTTTATGGGAGGTAAAAAGGAGGGAATGTTTACCGGGTTTCTGGCCGGACTTTTTACTGACCTTCTCTATGGAAACGGTATCATAGGCTTTTCCATGCTGCTTTTTACATGGATAGGCTATATCTCCGGGCTTTTTAACCGCCTGTATTATCCGGAGGACGTCAAGCTTCCCCTTATCCTGACGATTATCAGCGATATACTCTATGGCTTTCTCTATTATGTTTTCCTGTTTCTATTAAGATCCAGGCTGGACATAGGATTCTACTTTGTCCACGTGATACTGCCGGAAGCAGTATATACCCTTGTCGTAACCATAATACTATTCAGGCCTCTGTTATTTTTAAGAAGCTTTATTGAGGATGATATTCCCGAACGGAAGGTGAATGATGTTTGAACAGCTCCGGGACAAGGTGATAGGGGTCATTACTTCAAGGCTTTTCTTCCTTGCGGCAAGCATCTTTGTGCTTTTTTCCGTTCTCACAGTGCGGCTTTTTAACCTTCAGATAATAGAGGGTGAATCCTTTCTTGATAATTTCACTTTGAAGATAGAGAGGGAGAAAACCATAAAAAGCACCAGGGGCTCAATTTTTGACAGGAACGGTAATTTTCTTGCTAAGGACAGGCTGGCTTATTCCGTGACCATAGAAGATAATTATGACTCCGGTTCAAAAAAGAATATGGAGATAAACTCCACCATAGTGAGCCTTATGGACATAATCGAGCGGAACGGGGATAAGTTCAACAACGATTTTTTCATAGTCCTGGACGAATCAGGAGATTATACCTTTACCCTGGAGGGCTCGAGGCAGCTCCGGTTCCTTGCGGATATCTACGGCCGGAACAGCGCGGATGACCTTAAAGCCCGTGAGAAAAGCTCAACTCCCGATGATATCATCAGCTATCTCTGCTCGGAAAAGAAGTTCGGGATAGGAACATATACAGAGAAAAAAGACGGAAGCTATGATTTTGTTCCCGAGGAGGGTTTTTCAAAAGAAGATATCTTAAAGATCATTACAGTAAGGTATAACTTAAGCCTTAACAGCTATCAGAAGTATATCTCCACCACCGTTGCCACCAACGTGAATGATAAAACCGTGGCAGAGGTTATGGAGCATAAGGACAGTCTTCAGGGGGTCAATATTTCCGAAGACACTATAAGAGAGTATATCGATGATCCAAGTTTTTCCCATATTCTGGGCTATACCGGAAAGATAAGCGAAGAGGAGCTTATAGAATTCAATAAGGAGCCGGACATCGATACATCCGTTGATGCCAGAAATTATGAATTGAATGACTATGTGGGCAAAGCCGGAATAGAGCAGGTGATGGAGAGAAAGCTCCAGGGAAAGAAGGGCCGGCAGACCATATTTGTGGATAACCTTGGACGTGTCACTGAGACCGGGGAAAAGACTGATCCCGTTGCGGGAAATGACCTCTATCTTACCATTGATTCGGATCTGCAGAAGGCGGTTTACCAGATACTGGAGCAGAAGATCGCCGGAATTGTGGTTTCAAAGATCGTGGATGAAAAGCCGGTGGATAACGCTGAGGTGATCTCATCAGAGATTACGATACCCATTGACAATGTATATTTTGCGCTCTTTGACAACAATTTCCTGAGTATGGAACACCTTTCATCAGAAAATGCCGGGAAGAATGAAAAAGAGGTCTATTCCGCCATTCTTGATAAAGAAGGCAGGGTGATTGCGAGACTCAGGGAGGAACTTGAAAACGGGGCGCTTTCCTATAATGACCTCATTTTAGAGGAACAGTCTTACGAAGCCTATGCCGTATCCTTCCTGCAGTCAGCTAAAAGGAACATTTTCAATAAGGATCTGATCGACCAGAATAATGAAGTATATCTTAAGTGGAAGGACGGAAGCTGCTCCTTAAGGGAATACCTGCTGGAAGCAGTGGGCAAGGGCTGGATCGATGCGACAAAGATCGGTTCCGATGAAAAATATCTGGATACCGATGAAGTATATAAGAATCTTATTGACTACCTTTTGGACCAGCTTATGGATGATACTGACTTTTCCAAGAGGATAATCAAGTATATGATACGGCAGGATGAGATTTCCGGGTATCAGATCTGTCATATTATCTATGAACAGGGAAAGATAAAGGATGTGGGAAATAAGCTCGCAGAACTGGATAACGGAGAAATCACCCCCTTCAGGTTTATGGTGAACAGGATAAAGGCTCTGGAGATCACTCCTGCTGACCTGGCTCTTGACCCCTGCTCCGGATCCAGCGTGGTGACTGACGTTAATACAGGGGAAGTGCTGGCCTGCGTTTCTTATCCCAGCTATGATAATTCCAAATTGGCCAATACTGTGGATGCCGGATATTTTGCATCACTGCAGAGCGATAAGAGCCTGCCTCTTTATGACTATGCCACCCAGCAGAAAACCGCGCCCGGTTCCACGTTTAAGCCCATATCAAGCGCGGCAGGCCTGGAGGAAGGGGTGATAAATCCCGGAGAGACCATTGACTGTGAAGGTATTTTCGAAAAGATCACTCCTTCACCGAAATGCTGGATCTACCCCAGCGGAACCCACGGCAGTCTTGAGATCACGGGAGCCATACAGAATTCCTGCAACTTCTTTTTCTATGAGGTGGGGTACCGTCTTGCCAGCGTAGGGGGAATATACAATAATGACTACGGCTTAAAGCGTCTGACAAAGTATGTTGACCTTTTCGGTCTCACGGATAAATCCGGTATAGAGATCACGGAATCAGAGCCAAATGTATCCACACAGGACGCTGTGCGTTCTGCCATCGGACAGGGCAGCCATTCCTATACCACCGCAGCTCTTTCGCGTTATGTGAATGCTGTTGCCAATGAGAGCCGCTGCTACAATTTAAGTCTTCTGGACAAACTTACTGACTCCAACGGGAATCTGATCACGGATTATTCCCCCAGTGTCAGAAATGAGATAAATATCGCCAGCTCCACATGGAATCTCATCCATGACGGTATGAGGAAGGCCGTTGAGAATTACGGGGCATTTGAGGATTTCCCCATGACCGCAGGAGGAAAGACCGGAACGGCCCAGCAGATAACCACGAGGCCGAACCACGCCCTGTTTATAGGCTTTGCCCCCTACAACAGGCCGGAGATCGCGGTATGCACCCGTATTGCATACGGCTATACCTCTTCAAACGCGGCAGAGGTTACAAGGGATATATTCAAATATTACTTTAAGATCGCAGATAAAGATGACATTATAAAGGGAGAAGCAGTGCTGCCGGACAGCGCCGCGATATCAGACTGATGCTTCCAAAGAGCTACCATATCAGGAATTATGATTTCTTTCTCATATTGTTTTCCGTAGCCATATCCGTATACGGTGTGGTGATAATCGGAAGTGCCAAGGAATCCGTGCAGATGAGGCAGATCGCAGGGCTTATTATCGGTATCGTCTTCATGGTGGTGATATCGCTGGTGGATTACAGGTTTTTACTTAATTTCCACTGGATCTATTATTTTTTGAGCCTGGCGCTCCTTTCATCTGTTCTCATACTTGGAAGTACCCACGGTGGAGCAACCAGATGGATAACAATAGCCGGAATACAGTTCCAGCCCTCCGAGCTTGCCAAATTCCTGTTGATTTTATTCTTTTCAAAGTTTATTATGAAGTATAAGAATAAACTGAATAAGGTAGGTTATGTCTTGCTCGGGCTTTTGCTGTTTTTAATACCGTGGTTCCTTATCTACAAGGAGCCGGATCTGTCCACCAGCCTGGTCTATATTCTGATCTTTCTTACCATGCTTTTTATCGGGGGGTTAAGCTTTAAGATCATTTTCGGTACCCTGGCAGTGGCACTTCCGGTCATTGTACTGGGACTTATGCTGATACTGCAGCCCAATCAGGAGATAATAAAGGATTATCAGCAGGCAAGGATATTAGCCTGGCTGCAGCCTGAGAATTATTCAAATGATGAGGGTTATCAGCAGCAGAATTCCATAGTGGCCATAGGAAGCGGACAGCTGATGGGCAAGGGATATAAGAATAATGAAGTAGGTTCCGTGAAGAACGGTAACTTCATCTCCGAACCCCAGACGGATTTCATTTTCGCCATAGTGGGAGAGGAGCTTGGATTTATCGGCTGCATGGCGATCCTGATCCTGATCCTCATAATCATAATCGAGGTATTACGGATAGGGTGGAAAGCATCGGATCTTTCAGGCACGCTCATTTGTGCCGGGGTGGCTGCCCACCTCGGCTTCCAGACCTTCTTCAACGTGGCCGTGACCACGGGTGTGATGCCGAATACCGGTATCCCGCTGCCTTTTGTCAGTTACGGGATGACCAGCCTTATCAGTATTTTTATGGAACTTGGGGTGGTACTTAATGTGGGGCTGTTAAGGAGAACAGACCGTTTTTGATACGGAGTTTTTCTTGACAAGAGAGAAGGTAATTGATGAACATCGGACTTGTTGCGCATGACGCAAAAAAGAAGCTGATGCAGAATTTCTGCATAGCTTATCGCGGGATATTATCCCATCATGATCTCTATGCTACGGGGACAACGGGAAGGCTTATTGAAGAGATCACCAATCTTACGGTACATAAGTTTCTGGCGGGTCATCTGGGGGGAGAGCAGCAGCTCGGAGCCCAGATAGAACAGAATGAAATGGATCTCGTGATCTTTTTACGTGACCCCCTTACTTCGAAATCCCACGAACCTGATGTAAACCAGGTAGTGAGACTTTGTGATATGCATAACATTCCCCTTGCAACTAATCTGGCAACGGCGGAGCTCCTTATAAAATCCCTTGACAGGGGTGATCTCGAGTGGCGGGAAATGTACAAATGATCTTATTTTCTTATTTTTCAAAGAAAAAGATAAAGGCATGCTGCGTTCCGGCGGTATGCCTTTTGGTTGTTTTGTTGACCGGCTGTGCAAGGAAGCAGGTGATGATACCCTTTGACATCTCATCGGCTGAGACAGCCTTCAGTTTTGAGACCAGCAATGAGAATAATACTGCTAAAAGCTTTGCGGCTGATCTTGCGGTTCCGGACGGGGATATTGAAGCCGGTGAGGAGATCTCCTCGGGATCTGATTCTTACGGAGCCGCGATCCTCGTTGACACAGCCAATGCAAATACAATGTACAGCAGAAATTCCCTGGCTGTACTGTATCCCGCCAGTATGACAAAGATACTTACCGCCATTGTGGCTGTTAAGAATTCCAGTCCCGATGAGGTATATACTGCAGATGAATCCTGCGTCTTTACCGAAGGCGATGTGCAGAAAATAGGCTTAAAGCCCGGGGACAGTATGACAATGGACCAGGCGCTGCATCTGCTTCTTATCTATTCCGCAAACGACGTGGCACAGCTGATAGCAGTAAATGTGGCGGGCAGTACGGAGAAATTTGCGGATATGATGAATGAGGAAGCAAAAAAGATCGGAGCCACCAATTCCAATTTCGTGAATCCCCATGGGCTGCAGGACGAAAATCACTTTACTACGGCCTATGATATGTATCTTATTTTCAACGAGGCCATTAAATATGACGAAATAGTGCAGGTTATCGGTACTGCAAACTATTCCACCATATTCAAGCATTCTGACGGCTCGGAGGCCTCGTTCTCCTGTGACAATACAAACCGTTTTTTAAAGGGCTCGGCTGTTGCCCCCTTAAATGTAAATGTTGTAGGCGGGAAGACCGGCACAACCCTGGCAGCCGGGGGATGTCTTGTTATGCTTTCAAAGGACCAGGGCGGAAATAACTATGTTTCCTGCGTTATGAAGGGCAATACAATAGATGTGACTTATGATAAAACATCGTCTCTTCTCGGATTGATAAAGTAGTGAGAATAAGGTATAATAAACGGGTAGTTTACATCACTTTCGTAACAGGCACGGAAGTGAGGAGCAGATTAAGCCTGTAGACTGGGGTATCGGAATAGTATGATAAAGTTGATCGTAGCTGAAAAAGGTCAGGGCAAGACCAAATTTCTTCTTGAAAAGGTTTCCGAAGCGGCAAAGAATGCACGAGGAAACGTGGTATTTATCGATAACGATCTTTCCCATATGTATGAGATCAAGAATACGGTGAGATTCGTAAATATAAGTGATTATAATGTGAACGGCGCTGAAGAATTCTACGGCTTCATAAGCGGAATAATGAGCGCAGATCATGACCTTGAACAGCTCTTCGTTGACAAACTTCTTATCATTACTTCTTTAGGCGGTCCCAAAGACGCCGTCGATCTGATCAAAAAGCTTGAAGATATCAGTAATAAATGTGACGTATCCCTTACCTTAAGCTTCACAGGTAAAAAAGAGGACCTTCCTTCCGAACTTCAGGAAAAGGTTTTGGATTTTGCGTAAGAGTAAAGGCAGATCAAAGGATAAGTCCGGAAGCAAAAATGTCAAAGTCAGGAAGTTCGAGAGGCATTCCCTAAACAGGATGAATCTCGGTATTCCTGTCTTTGGCTTTATTTTTGTGTATATTATCATAATGGTCATTATGGCAAGCCGGAAGACCACTATTGCAGGATATGAGGTGAAACTCGGTACCCTTGCCAAGAATACCACCGGAAGGGCAGTGGCTCTCCGGGATGAGATGGTGGTTAAAAGTGATCACAACGGCTATGTGAATTTCTATACCCATGAAAACCAGAGGGTCTCAAGCGGTGCCCTTGTTTATTCCATTGACGAGAGCGGCACTCTTTCCGATATCCTGAAATCAAATCAGGCCATGCATTCAGACCTTAAGGAAAGCGATCTCTCCGAGATAAAAGACGAGATAGTGACCTACAGAAAGACTTTCAGGGATAATCATTTTTACACTGTCTATGATTTTAAGTATGCCTTAAACGGCACTATTTCCAGGATCACAAATGAAAACCTCCTCAATACCCTGAATTCCCTTTCAGGCAATATGATACCGGATAATTCCCTGGATATGGGTTATGCTCCGGACAGCGGGATAGTGATTTATTCCACGGACGGACTTGAATCAATGAATGCAGAGTCGGTTGACACTGCAGTATTTGACGAGAACAGCCACCAGCGTTCCATGCGTACCGATAACTCCCTTGTGTCAGCAGGGGATGACCTCTACAGGCTTATTACCGGGGAAAAGTGGTCGGCGATCCTTCCCTGGGATGACAGCTGGGAGGACCAGTTCAAAGAAGGGGAATACATAAATGTCCGCTTTCTTAAAAACGGAAATACTTCCTGGGGTTTGAGCAGTATCCTTAACAATGCTGACGGAAAGTATCTTATGCTTACTTTCACCAATTCCATGATCACCTTTGCCCAGGATCGTTATATTGACGTTGAGCTCCTGACCAACGAAAAAGCCGGGCTTAAGATCCCTAATTCCGCAATAGTCAATATGCAGTTCTATACCATTCCCGAGGAGTTTCTCACGAGAGGCGGGGCTTCTGATTCCGAGGGCTTTATCAGGGAGGCCTGGCTGGAGGACGGTACAAAGAGTACGGAGTTTGTGGATGTCAAGGTCTACGATGAGGAAGAGGGCAAGGTATACATCGATACGGCGGTGCTAAATCCCGGAGATGTATTGATCAAGCCTGATTCTGATGAGACATATACCGTTAGCGACAAGGCAGGTCTCACCGGTGTTTACAATATGAATAACGGATTTGCGGACTTTACAAAGATAAATGTGCTGTATTCCAACAAGGAGTATTCCATTGTGGAATCAGGCACCACTTACGGACTCAGGGTTTATGACCACATCGTGCTGGACGGCAGCAGTGTTCATGACGCGGACTTCGTATTTGATACGAACGTGTGAAAAGTTATGGTCAGGATAAACACATCAACGCAAATAAGTATAGACTGCAAATCAGTTGAGAACAGGATACTATTTTTCCGCGCTCAAAATAGTACCCTGTCCTCAACTGATATTGAAGGTTGCTGAATTGATGCGTTTATCCTGAGCCATACAATTTTCACAAGTTCAGAGGATGGGTCAATGTGGACAACATCAAAGTATGAAGATAGTAATAAAGATTAGGAGAGGAATATAGTAGTTGGAGGATGATATGAGTAATGTTAACGTTAAAGAAAATTTAGAGATAGTAGAGAAGAATATTGCGGATGCCTGCGAGAGGGCCGGGCGAAAGAGGTCGGAGGTGACATTGATCGCAGTGTCAAAGACCAAGCCCGTGGATCTCATTATGGAAGCCTACGAGGCAGGGATAAGGGACTTCGGGGAGAATAAGGTACAGGAACTTACCCGGAAGATGGAGGAGATGCCGAAAGACATCAACTGGCATATGATAGGTCACCTGCAGAAAAACAAGGTGAAATACATAGCCGGAAAGGTGAAGCTTATCCACAGCGTGGATTCCTTTGAACTTGCGGAGGAGATAAGTAAACAGTGCGTAAAAAGGAATGTTACCCAGGATATCCTTATTGAGATAAATATCGGGGATGAGGAATCGAAATTCGGTGTGAGCTATGACAGGGTGACAGAATTAGTTGACAGAATAATTGGTTTACCGAATATTTCCATCCGCGGACTTATGTGTATCGCTCCAAACGTTGATAATTCGGAAAAAAATCGTAAACTTTTTAAAAAAATGATTAAAAAAGCTGTTGACATAAATTCAAATAAGATGTACTATGTAAACCGTGAGAACACGCTTCCTGACGGATTCATCAAAGTATTATCCTTCGGAATGACCAATGATTATGTTGTTGCAGTCGAAGAAGGAGCAACGATGGTCCGGGTCGGAACAGGAATTTTTGGAGAGCGGGATTACGTAATACAGGGAGGATTTAACCAATGAGCTTTTTTGACAAGATCATGAATACTTTCAGTTTGAATGATGATGACGATGAGTATTATGACGAGGATGATTTTATAGAAGAAGACGAAGAGGAAGATGAGCCCAGAGGTCTTTTCGGAAGGAAAGAGCGGAAGGAAGAGGAGACTCCCAAGAAAGCGAAGATCACACCTATGAGGTCTTCCAGAAGAAACAGGGGCTCGGATTCAGACCGTGAGATCACAATGTTCAGACCTACTTCAGACGCAGAGGTCTGCGACATAATTGATTCACTTCTTGCAGACCGCACGGTTGTGCTTAACTTAGACGGAGTAAATGAGGCTGTTGCAGAGAAGGTTGTGAATACCGTTTCAGGCGCCACTTATGCGTTGAGCGGAAACATGGTCAAGATCTCAAGCTATATCTTCATAATTGCGCCGAAGAGTGTTGAGCTTTCGGGAGATAACAGTACGGAGAGTTCCGGAAATTCTTCACAGTCAGGCAAAGCATATGAATTTGCAAGGGTTGCAGGTGGCCGATTTTAAAAAAATAAAGTGATTATGATATAATGACAGGCAGAGATGTTTTAATCTCTGCTTGTTTTCTTTTTGAAATTCTGAAAGGTTTGTTTTTAATGCCCTTTATTGATATTAAAGAAACTGTTACCGGTCCTGGATACCGGATTTTTATCGGGGATTCTTTAGATATGCTGCCGGAAGAGCTTGCACTTCCCGGAGTCGGTGACAGGAAAGCCCTTATTGTAACCGACAGCAATGTGGAGAAATTTCACCTGAATGAGGTTTTCCCGGTATTGAAGTCCTGTTTTAAAGAACTTTATTCCATAGTGATCCCTGCCGGTGAAGAGAATAAAAATATGGACCGGGTAATGGAAATACTTGACCGGCTTATTGAGCTGCATTTTGACCGGAATGACCTTATAGTGGCTCTTGGCGGAGGTGTTATCGGTGATATGGCGGGTTTTGCCTCTGCGGTTTACTTAAGGGGTATCCGTTTTATTCAGATACCCACCACCCTTCTTTCCCAGACCGACAGCTCTATAGGTGGCAAGACCGGGGTAGATCTGCATTCCTATAAGAATATGGTGGGAGCCTTCCATCAGCCTGCCTTTGTCTATATAAATACGGGGTTTTTAAAAACCCTTCCAAAACGGGAATTCGCTTCAGGTATGGGTGAGATAATCAAGCACGGTCTAATTCGTGATAACTCCTACTATGAGTGGCTCATAAACCATTTTAATGAGATCAACGATCAGGATAGTGAAACTCTTATCAAAATGATCTATGAATCCCTGAAGATCAAGGCTTTTATTGTGGAAGAGGATCCTACGGAAAAGGGGATCAGGGCTCTTCTTAATTTCGGACATACCATAGGTCATGCCATTGAGAAATATATGGATTTTAAGCTTCTTCACGGGGAGTGTGTGGCCCTCGGAATGATCGCAGCTTCACGTATTTCCTATGACAGGGGGTATATTGATACCGAAGAGTTTTATGAGATAAGGGATATATTCCTGCCCTTTAACCTGCCCCTGTCCCTTGCCTGTGATGCAGATCCTGAAGAGATCCTTAAGATCACAAAGCTTGATAAAAAGATGGATAAGGGTAAGATCAGATTTATACTTCTTAAAAGGGTGGGCAAGGCTGTGATCGACAGCACGGTTACTGATGAAGAACTCTTAAGGGGAATAAACGAATTAATTATTAAGGATGAAGATTAAGTAATGACGAGAACTGCAAAAATAAAATCTTTTATAATCTGTACTGTTTTTATTGCCGCACTGGTGGCTCTGGACCAGTATACCAAGAGCCTTGCGGTTAAATATCTTATGGGGAAAGAGGATTTTCCCATAATAAAGGATATTCTGGTTTTCAGGTTCCTGGAGGGAGGAAACCGCGGCGGTGCCTTTGGGATACTCTACGGGCAGAGATATTTCTTCCTGGCGGTATCCGCAATCTTTATACTGCTTATGGTAATAGTGCTGATACGGCTTCCTGCTACGGCAAAGTACAGGATATTCCGCTTTTTTATCTGCCTTATAACTGCCGGTGCCATCGGTAATTTCATTGACAGGCTTAAGACCGGATCTGTTGTCGATTTTATTTATGTTATTTACATTAATTTCCCCATATTCAATGTGGCGGATATCTATGTGACTGTGTCTTCCTTTGCTCTTGCGATCCTTATTCTATTTGTTTATAAGGAGGATGACCTTAATATGAAGAAGGCAAATGACCCGAAGCTCCATCTTCATTCTTCAATGGTAAAGAATGACGATGAATGAGAAGACGCTTACTGTTACCGTTGATGAAGAAGCTGACGGAACAAGGATCGATTCCTTTATTTCACAGGTGGAGGAATCCCTGTCAAGAAGCTATGTGAGCCGTCTTATTTCTGAGGGGGCGGCCTTCGTCAACGGAAAAGAGGTTAAGAAGAGCAGCCACCGCCTTTCCGAAGGTGACAGGGTTGCATTAAATATACCCGCATCCAGGATACCGGATATCCTGCCGGAGGACATAAGCCTTGATATCCTCTATGAAGACAGTGATGTTCTTGTAGTCAATAAGCCTAAGGATATGGTGGTACATCCCTCCAACGGACATTACTCCGGTACTCTGGTAAATGCGCTTTTATACCACTGCAGGGATCTCTCGGGTATCAACGGGATCTTACGCCCCGGGATAGTCCACAGGATTGACAAGGATACTACCGGATCCGTTATAGTCTGCAAGAATGACAGGGCACATAATGCGATTGCCGCCCAGCTAAAGGATCATTCCATAAACCGGGTTTACAGGGCTGTGGTATGGGGTAAGCTTACCGAGGACGGAGTTATTGATAAGCCTATCGGCAGATCCAAAGGCGACCGGAAAAAGATGGCTGTAGTTCCGGATGGCAAGAGGGCAGTTACCCATTATCATATCCTGAAGGTTTTCGGTGAATTAACATACATAGAATGCCGTCTGGAAACCGGCAGGACTCATCAGATAAGGGTACATTTGGCCAGTATCGGACATCCTCTTTTAGGAGATACGGTATACGGCAGTTCAAGATCAACGTTTAAGACAGATGGACAGGTGCTGCATGCTTATATTCTCGGATTCAGGCAGCCATCCACCGGGGAATATATTGAGACAGAGGCTCCTTTACCGGAGTATTTTAAGAAGATACTCAATATCCTGTCATCCCGCCAGAGATAAATCCGGCATCGGAGAAGCAGGGCGGATTACGCGGAAGGGCAGTCAGGAAGGCAGTCACAGAAAGGAAAGCATATATGAAGACCATAATCACCATCGGAAGAACCTTCGGGTCAGGAGGTCACGAGATAGGGGAAAAGCTTGCTGAGAAATGCGGGATCAAGTGCTATGATAAGGAACTTTTAAGCCGGGCTGCTAAAGAAAGCGGTCTCTGTGAAGAGGTGCTTAAGAATCATGACGAAAGACCTACAAACTCATTTCTCTATAACCTGGTTATGGACACCTATTCCTTTGGCTACAATCTGTCATACCTGGATATGCCCGTGAGCCATAAGGTTTTCCTTGCCCAGTTTGATACCATCAGGAATATTGCCTCCGACGGTCCCTGCGTCATTGTGGGACGCTGTGCGGATTATGCTCTGCAGGATTTTGACAATGTCCTCAATATCTTTATCTATTCAAAGCCCGAGAAATGCGTGAAAAGGATAATGGAACGCTTTCCTGAGATCAGATCGGAGGATGAGGCCATTCAGCTTATCCTTAAAAAGGACAAACAGCGTAAGAGTTATTATGATTACTATTCTTCAAAAAAATGGGGACATACCGATACTTACGATCTCTCCATAGATTCGTCGGTTCTGGGTGTTGACGGCACGGTAAAGTTCATCTGCCAGTTTGTTGAAGATTTTGAAAACAGGGAAGAAAGATAAGTTATGAGATTTAAGCCGGATAAAAAATACATAATGATTGGTATTACCGCCTTTATTGTTCTGGTCTGTACCATACTGTTCATATTTGCGGTATTTAATTATCCTGTTTTTGCAAAGGGATTTTCCAACTTTATCAGGGTTCTGATGCCTGCCATAGACGGTTTTCTGATAGCCTATCTCTTAAATCCCGTTATGCGTTTTTTTGAGGAGAAGCCGCTGCCCTTTATTTACAGGCTTATTTTTAAGGACAGAAAACCCGGGGTAAGGGCGAAGAGAGTAAACCGTTATATTTCCATTGCCTGTGCAGTCATAACGGTGCTTCTCGTAATTTCCCTTTTTATAAGCATATTGATTCCCCAGCTTATTGACAGTATCTCCAGCATAGCCCGGCAGTTTCCGGAATACTATAATAACCTGGTGGCCTTTACAAGTAAGACCTTTGATGACAATCCAAAGGTTCTGGATTTTTTTAATCAGTACTATGAAAGGTTTGAAGACTGGGTCAACAGCCTGATAAAGGATATGCCCACGTATGCAAATCAGGTCTGGGGAAAGGTTTATTCCGGCATTACAAAGAGCCTTTCCTTCTTATGGAACCTGGTCCTGGGCTTTGTCCTGTCGGTTTATATCCTAAGCTTCAAGGAAAAATTCCTGGCCCAGATGCGGAAGATAGTCCTCGCCTACTGCAACCGTAAAAAAGCCAATATGATATTTGATGACTTAAAGGACATCAATTTTATCTTCAGAAACTATATCGTGAGCTCCATAGTGGATTCCGCCATAATCGGAGTTCTATGCTTTATCCTCTGCCTCATTATAAGGATACCTTACCCCATCCTCATAAGCTTTATTGTGGGGATCACTAATATAATTCCCTTCTTCGGACCCTTTATCGGAGCCATTCCCTCAGCGGTCATCATTCTCATGATAGATCCTATGGAGGCCCTCTACTTTATCATCATGATACTGATACTTCAGCAGGCGGACGGTAACATTATAAAGCCCCTGTTATTCGGTGATTCCACCGGGCTTCCGGCCTTCTGGGTAATAGTTTCAATCCTTGTGGGGGGAGGATTTTTCGGTGTTATGGGAATGTATCTCGGGACCCCGGTATTTGCGGTCATCTACAGGTACATAAAGCGACATGTTGCCAATAAACTGGAAATGAAGGGACTTCCCTCCGAGACCTCGAAATACGTGCGGTCAAACGAGCTGCCTTATGAGATCCCGAAGAGCGAAAGGCATAACGAAGAGAAGATGACAACTCATCTTATCGAAAAGATCAAAGACAAGATCGAGAATATCACCCCGGATGAAAAAGATACTGACGACTCCGGACAGGACATGAAATGACTGATTTTATTGCCGAAAAACTGCCTGTTCCGCAAAATCTCCTGATCTATGCGGTAATAGAAACTCTGCTGATCTTTATCCTGGTGCTGGCGGCAGGATTTATAATAAATCTATTTAATACTGTAATTACCAATTTACTCGCGACAGTCATAGGACAGGTGCCTGCTTTTATTTTAAGGAATTATCTGACATATCCGGGAACCGTCCATCATGAGTTATCCCATGCACTTATAGCTTTTTTAACGGGAGCAAAGGTGTTAAGGATCAATCTTTTTCCTAAGGGGAATGCCCTCGGAAGCGTTGAGCTTGAACCCAGGGGGAATCTTTTTTTGCGTTCGCTCCAGTTATCCCTTTCTGCCATAGCCCCTGTACTTCTCGGTGTATCAAGCCTCGTTCTCCTGATGAAATTTGTTCTTAATAATTTGGGTGAAGTCTGGCAGTACATACTTTTCTGGTATTTCTTTATAAGCATACTTTTACATATGAGCATGAGCGGTGCGGACTACGCCAATTTCTTCAAGGGTTTCCTGCCCTCTGCCCTGGTGATTTTTTTTGTGTTTCTTATTCTCGGAGCAGTCGGGATTATGATATAATGCAATACACGGCTTTTGCTTTAGACTTTATGGTATTGATTGCAGAGGGAGGGATACTGATATGAAAAATAAGATATTTTCATTATTATTGGTTTTTACACTGTTATCTGTAAGTGTCAGTGCATATGCCGATGAGATGATCATTGATCCGGTCGAACCGGAAGCAGAGATATTATCTGATACGGAAGATAATATAGCTGATCTCTCGGACAGCGGTGAATTCAATGTATCTCTTGCCCGCAGCCATGCCGATATCATTAATAATTTCAGGACGAGCAATACCTGGAAGTATGATGAGCATAACAACAGGGTCAATGTATCAGGTTTAAGCGCCCTGACCTATGACTATGGTCTGGAAAACTGTGCCAAGAAAAGAGCCGAGGAACTGGCTACAAGCTATAGCCACACGAGACCCGACGGAACAAGTTGTTTTACCGTTTTTGATGAACTGTACCCCGGTGTGGACTATGGCGCAGCAGGAGAAAACATCGGATATAATACTTACGGATACAACCATGATGATTCACAGATGATGTTCGATCTCTTTAAGGAAGAGGACGAGTATTATTCCGGGCAGGGACACCGGAGAAATATGCTGAATCCTGATTTCGGCTATATCGGTGTTGCCCGTGTAACAATAAACGGAAACAATTACTGGGTGCATGAATTTTCGGGGAAACCTTTTTCGTCGGAAGACAAGGATGGGACCGGGACAGAGATGCAGGTCTTTACAGAAACATATGACGGATATACCGCCACCATCACCTTGAGTAAATCCATACCTTACGTAAAGAAAAAGAAGGATGTGCTCAGTAAGATCAAATATACTGTCAGTATCAAAACCCCCCAGGGAACCCAGTCCGGTATTACGGTTAAAAAAGTGAACGCGACAAAACCGAAGAAGGGTGAGACAAAGATAACATTTAAGTTTAAGAAGGGTAGCAAGGAAGAAAAAAAGGCGGTGAAGATGCTTAATAAGAAGTTTAAGAAGATACCGGTGAAGGTAGCAAGCCAATAACTTCTGCTTTTCTCAGGTATCGGACAGGTTTCTGACAGCTTCTTTCTCTTCCTCAGTGGAGTCCACATAATGGGTTGTGGAAGTAATGGAAGAGTGACCGAGTAATTTCTGCACCTTCTCGATGTCGCCACCGGTGGCTTTGAGCATGGTCTCCGCGTAGGTGGAACGTAATTTATGGGGGGTTATGCGCTTACCCTCGGAAGGGACGGATGCGTTTATGTACTTTTTAACCATAAGTTCCACTGAGCGCACACTGATCCGTTTACCGTCCCGGTTTAAGAACACTGCATCCTCGTTATCCGCCGGGTGGTAGGTGGCTTCACGGACCTCCAGGTATTTCTTGATATAATACTCGGCGCTGTCACTGAAATATACCATATCAAAATTACCGCCTTTGCGGTAGACATTAATGGAATGCTTATTGAAATTGATATCCTTTATGTCCATACCCACAAGCTCCGATACACGGATGCCTGTTGAAAGAAAAACGGACACTATGCATAAGTCCCTGGGTCCGTTTTTTTCGTGGAATTTTGCCTGCTTTAAGCTCAAGCCCTCGCCGGTTTCTACCGCATCCAGAAACTGCAGCTTTGATTCCTTATCGAGATAGATCACTTCCTTCTTCGGAAGACGGGATCTTTCAATAAGCTCTATGGGATTGGATTTCACCATTTTCCGCACTACGAGATACTTGAAAAAGGTATTTAATGCTACTGTATAGTGCTGAATGGTAGTGGGAGAGCATTCGATATATTTTACGCTCCCGTCCTTCTGCACGGAGGGGTAATTCCTTAAATAATGCAGGAATTCGACGATATCCCGGTCATTAAGCTGGTTAAGATCATCAAGGCTTATGTTCTTTAAGTCCTTGGATTTAAGGGCAGGATTATTGTCATGTATGAATTCATAGAAGGTATGGAGCTGGTTTGCATAGGAGTATATTGACATTGCAGAGAGTCTAATTTCCCTGGCAAGGAAATAGTCATAAACATAATCCGGCAGGGTCTTTATGATCGCATTTGCTTTCTGACGTACCTCATAATTTTTCTCTTTTTTATAGTCTGACATAGCTCTCCATCCCCTTTGGTTTACATAATTATTTTATGTCAACCTATAGCTATTTTATACGATTTTTTTGATGGAGTCAAGGCGGGTTTTCTGATATAATATAGCGGTAATGGTACTTGCTTACAATATCTGGCTGGAAGTGGCGGTAATACCGTTCAATATAATTCTCTGCAGCTTCCTTATCATACGCTATACCAATCCAAATGCGGTAAATCTGGCGTTCAGGAAGTTTGCTTTTTGTGTTCTGATTTCGGATATAATTGATGTATTGACTGCAATAGTTACCAGCGCAGGAGACAGGGTACCGAATTCAGTCCACTATTTCTTTAATATCACGGATTCCTGTTTTGCTGCCTTTTCCGGTTTTCTCTTTATTTATTATGTCTATGCCTATACCGAAATGGACAAAATGGATTTCCGCATCAGGAATTTTGTGAATCATGCTCTGCTTGTAACAGATCTTTTCCTTTTGCTCACAAATCCTGCTACCGGCTGGGTATTTACCTATGATGAAGCCGGAAATTATATCCACCAGTTTCTATTTGTGCCGGTGGCCTACGGTTTTCCCATTCTTTTCTTTGCCATAGGCAGCTTTTATATGCTTTCCCACTGGAGGAAATATAAGCCTATGCAGGTAAAGATAATGATCATCACCATTATCTTAACCGCCTTCTTCTTTTCTATGCAGTTGCTTTTCTTTGACAATATGCTGATAACCTTCTTTGTGGCGAGCATAGGTACACTTGTGATCTTTTTATCCCTGGAGACCCCGGACTATGAGGAACTGGTAAGGACTATTACAGAGCTCCATGAATCAAAGAACAGGGAAGCAGCGGCAAGAGCCAAGATACGGCTTTCAAAGGAAGTGATGCTGGCGCTGTCCAAGGCGGTTGACGCAAAAGATCACTATACCAACGGACATTCCGAAAGAGTGGCAGAGTATTCAAGAGAGCTCTTAAAGAGGCTGGGGGGAAGTGAAGAAGAACAGGATGAGATCTATGTAATGGGGCTTCTCCATGATGTGGGTAAGATCGGAGTGCAGGAGAGTATCATAAATAAAAAGGGAAAGCTTACTCCAGAGGAGTTTATGCATATTAAAAAACATACTGTTGTGGGCTGGGAAATATTAAAGACCATAACCGAGATCCCGGGACTTTCCACCGGAGCCAGATGGCACCATGAACGCTATGACGGCAAAGGCTATCCCGACGGCTTAAAGGGAGAGGATATACCCAGAGAAGCCCGGATTATCTGCGTTGCAGACTGTTATGATGCCATGACCTCCAAGAGATCATATTCATTCCCCAAGTCCCAGGAGGATGTAAGGGATGAATTCATCCGCTGCAGCGGCACCCAGTTTGATCCTGAGATTGCATCAAAAATGATAGAAATAATTGACGAAGATGAAAAGTACATTCTTAGAGAGGCGCTGTGATAATGAATAATAAAAAACCGAAACTTGAACTTCCGTTAATTCTTGTGGTAGCGGTGGCGCTGCTTATGATAGTCGCAAATATCATACTCGGAATCGTTCTTGTGGAGCAGTCAAAGAATAACATGAAATCTCTTATTGAAAGCAGGATGCTGGATGTGGCAAATGTGGCCGCTGACATGCTGAACGGGGATGATCTTTCAAGATTAAAGCGCCAGGATATGCATTCCGATGTCTTTAAGAAGATAAATGATACTCTTACGATCTTCCAGAATAACATAGAGCTTGAGTATATTTATACAGTAAAATATGCGGGTGATGATAAATTCACATTTATGGTGGATCCGGCCGAAAACTCCAATAACTTCGGTGATGAGGTAGTATTTACCGACGCCCTTTATGAAGCAAGTCTCGGTACTCCTTCTGTGGATAAGAAGCCATATACCGATCAATGGGGACGTTTTTACTCCGCTTACAGTCCGGTTTATAATTCTGCAGGAAAAGTGGCTGCCATCGTGGCCGTTGACTTTAACGCCGACTGGTATGATTCCATGGTTAGCGGAGAGATACGGTCCATTGTGCTGGGTGTCATATTATCCCTGCTGATCTGCCTTATTTTCCTTTTTACAGCATCCACATATACCAGAAAGAGGCTTAAAAACATTAATTCAGAGTTGGATAATGCCCTTGAAGAGAGGGAGTCAATGTCTGCCGAGATCAACAGGGCCTTAAGCGCGGATTATTACTGTGTTCACTATATAGATATAGATAAGGACGAGGCAATATGTGTAAAGGAAACGGGAGAGGGAGATGATATTCATGTGGGCGACCATTTCCCATACCACCAGAATATATTGAAATATGCAGACTTTTTTATTCATGAGGACTATAAGGAAGAGTTCTTACGTATCGCCCAGCCCAATTTCTTAAGAGAGAGGCTTAGGAATGATCCTTTTATTTCATTTATCTATCTTATTTCGTTTAATGGAAAGGAAATGTTCGTAAAGATCAATTTTGCCCGGGTATTACGTAACGGTGAGAGAAATGACGCACCGGTGCGGGCAGTGGCATTAAGCATTACGGATGTTGACGAAGAGACAAGGTTCCATTTCAACAAGAACAGGGAACTTAAGGAAGCGCTTGAAAAGGCTGAGAAAGCCAATGAGGCAAAGGCTAATCTGCTCCTTGGAATAAGCTATGAGATCAGGACGCCCTTAAATCAGCTGGTAAAGACAGGCAGGAAAGCTATTGCGGATATTGAGGTCTCCGATGATGTGAAGGCCGAATTAAAGGAAGCGGGAGAAGCTTCCGACAAACTTCTTGAACTCATGGATGAGGTGCTTGACTTAAGCAGCATTGAAGCCGGACAGATAAGGATAAAGCATGAGGAATACTCCTTCTCAAATCTGCTTGAGCACGTAAATTTAACCATAGGGAATAAGTGTGAGAATAAAGGGGTGATCTACGAACACAGAATTTCCGGCAATCTGGACGGAAATTATATCGGTGATCCTGACAGGATCTACCAGTGCCTGGTCATCATTCTGTCAAATGCTGTCAAATATACACCGGAGGGCCTTAAGGTCACTTTCGATGTAACGGAGCTTTCAAAAAGGGACAGGCTTACCATGGTTCAGTTCAATATAAGCGATTCGGGATTGGGCTTAAGTGAAGGGATCTTAAGCCGGATGTTTGACCCCTATAACCAGGAATCAGGCTTTACCGAGGATAAATACGGTTCCAGCGGTCTTGGGATGCCCCTTACCAAAGAACTCATCGAACTAATGGATGGCAGCATTGAAGTTCTCGGCGGTGATGACCGGAATACGGAATTTATCATAAAGCTGCCCCTGTATGAAGCCTGAAAACTGAAGAGTTTCGCCTTTCCCGGGCTCAAATTATGAAAATCGAAAGGAGCAATATTTCAGAATGATAAACGTACGCGACATCACCAAACTTACCGATACCAGATTCGTAAATCTCTATGACGCCCATGGCTTTAATTCCAAGGGACATGAATCCCATTACAATGTGGCAAGCCGGGCGGACAGTATTGAAAAACTAAAAATATCAACCAGGCGCAATGACCCTGATGGCGTCATCATCTATGCCCTTTACGGGGAAAAGCATGATCAGGTCGTGATCATACGCCAGTACAGATATCCCATTGACAATTTTGTCTATGAGCTGCCTGCAGGGCTTATGGAGCCCGGGGAAAATATGGAGGAAGCTGCCATCCGTGAGCTCCACGAGGAGACAGGCCTTACCTTCCATCCCATAAAGTGCGATAAAATGTTTACGGAAGCCAGATTCACCACGGTGGGTCTTACGGATGAATCCGTGGGGATAATCTACGGCTATGCCGAAGGAACATTAAGCAATAAATATGCTGAGGAAAGCGAAGAGATACAGGTAATGCTGGCCGGAAAGGATGAGATCCGCCGCATATTAAAAGAAGAACTGGTGGCCATGCCCTTTGCTTTCCAGCTTATGCACTTTTTACATGATGAAGAGCCCTTTGGATTCCTGAAGTAACTTTCCGTAATATTTATAAAGTTTCGATAATAATGCGACCTGGAATAATAAAACTATACTTTCGAAGTCCATATTTAAACAGTATGTAAATTCAGGTACTTGACTTTCAGTAGACTCCGAAAAACACCTACGGTATTTTTCGTCGTTAAATTATACGGACATAAAGCCGCGAATGCGGCTTTGAATTATTCTACGAACTTGACTTTCTGTAGACTCGCAAAAACATCTGACGATATTTTATAACGACCAAAAATATACTTGTTTTTGGTCGTGTTGCTCGTTACGCAACGAAAAACAAGTGTATTTTTCGTTGCTATAAATATACGAACAAAGACCCCCTGTTTACACATCAAAATTATACGAATCAAATACCCCCACAGTTACTGGCATTTTAAACAGTTTTGATGGGGGTATTTGTTCGTATAATTTATATTATGCGAATACATGTATTTCTCTAATTCTCTCCTGAAACATTAATTGAAGAAGTTATCGAGACTTTTGGAGTTTTTTTAAGCCAAAAAGGTCGCGTTAACTTCTTCAATTGCCGTGATATTGGTCTATTCATATAATGATTATATGAATAGATCTCAGGTGGATTCCTGTTTAATTGAAAAGGTGAATAAGATCGTCAGGGATAGATTCCCGGGATTCGCTGCCAGGTATTTCAATTACTGTATGGATACCATGGCTCCCAACAGTCTGTATAACTATGCTCTGGATATGACGGTATTCTTCAGATATCTGGAATCCATAGATTATAAGATAGATACTATGACCCTGAAGGATGGAGTCTTCGGTTACTGATCCGAGGATCATAAGCGTGTCCCAGTTTTTGGAAATGCAATGATCAAGTTGTATGACGTGGTACGGATAAAAGACAGTCTCCATTACCGGGATCG
>JAEEGL016083838.1_pt1 | contig 24793 bp, 24 predicted proteins | sample 9134231 | NCBI WGS metagenome assembly JAEEGL01 (sample SAMN16246548, study PRJNA631951) | gut metagenome | biome: gut microbiome; feature: rumen; material: fiber-attached | host: Bos | place: Iran: Karaj | collected 2018-10
ACAAGATATTTAGCGCTTAATGCCTGGATAGCAAAGCTCATGTCCATGATTTCGGCCGGATGTCCGTCACCGCATGCAAGGTTTACAAGACGTCCTTCCCCAAGTACATAAAGCCATTTATCCTTTTCGATTTCGTAACCCATAATGTTGTTACGCATTTCGGCTGAGTTAATTGCCATTTTCTTAAGACCCGCAACATCAACTTCTACATCAAAGTGACCTGCATTACACATAATGGCACCGTTTTTCATAAGTTTGAAATCATCCGGTGTAATTACATCTTTACATCCTGTAACGGTTACAAAGAAATCACCGATTTTAGCTGCTTCACGCATGGTCATTACTTCAAAGCCGTCCATAACTGCTTCGATAGCCTTAACAGCGTCCACTTCAGTTACAATAACTTTTGCTCCGAGGCCTTTTGCACGCATTGCAACGCCTTTACCGCACCAGCCGTAACCAGCAACGACTACGCTTTTGCCTGCTACAATAAGGTTTGTTGTACGGTTGATACCATCCCATACCGATTGACCCGTACCGTATCTATTATCGAATAAATGCTTGCAATCCGCATCATTAACAAGTACCATAGGGAACTCAAGCTTATCTTCTTTTGCAAGAGCTTTAAGTCTTAAAATACCTGTTGTTGTTTCTTCGCAACCGCCGATAACGTCAGGTAAACAATCTCTGAATTTTGTATTAAGCATATGTACAAGGTCGCCACCGTCATCGATAACGATATTGCAATGGTTTTCAAGTACTTTTTCGATGTTTGCATCATATTCTTCGGCTGTGCAGTCATACCATGCAAAAACTTCAAGACCTGCTTTAACAAGGGCTGCAGCAACATCATCCTGTGTTGAAAGCGGGTTGCTGCCTGTAATATACATTTCGGCGCCGCCTGCTGCCAAAACCTTGCAAAGATAAGCTGTTTTAGCCTCTAAATGCACGGAAAGTGCTACTTTTATACCCTTAAAAGGTTTTGTTTTTGAAAAATCTTCTTCCAATCCGCGAAGAAGCGGACAATTTCTTCTAACCCATTCTATTTTATGCTCACCGCTTGGAGCTAAGCTAATATCTTTAATACTGCTCATATGAACCTCCTTAGATTTTCTCTATTCGTACTTTATAATATAGCACAAATAAGCCTTACTGCGCAACCGCTAGGCATAAACTGTGTTATTCCGACCGCTTGCATCAAAAAACAGCGCCGCAGCGCTGTTTTTATTTTATTCGAAGTTAATTGACTTAAATGTCCTTGCAGACTCTCTGATTGCGTCCATAAGCGCAAGAACTCTTCTTGTTTCTTCAGGTTTTACAAGGAATTCCTCACGACCAAAGTATGCTTCATGGTAGTTTTTGAAATAATCCTCATGAGTTGTTTTGGCTTTTTCAAACCCTTCCGTAACAATTGTTCCCTCAGAAGGTGGGCCAAAGGATCTTGTAGGACCCGCTGCCGTCATGGTGCGCTTGCCACCCACATTTTGAAGAAGATGAGAAGTTCTTACAATCTTACCTTGCGGATCGAAACCGTCCGAGTACATGCTTCCCTTGTTACCGCCGATAAACCAATGTCTTTCAAACCATTTTTCGCCGATTTTGTCCGTAAGGAAATATGTTCCGAGTTCCAATTCCGCAGTCACACCATTGTCAAAGCGCATAATTACTTTGAAATAATCATCAACTTTTTCATTGATAACATTTCTTAAATCCGCAAATACGGATTTAAGCTTTGCTCCGGGCATCATGTAAAGAATCTGGTCGAGAAGGTGAACGCCCCAGTCATAGAGCATTCCGCCACCTTCTTCCGGTATAACGTGCCAATCATGCATATTGCCGTTAAATCCGTAAAGTTTCGACTGGATTGTATAAACATCTCCGAGAGTTTGTGAATCATATACAGCCTTAGCTGTTCTGAAATCCATATCCAAACGTCTTTGATGATGAACGGTAAACTTAACGCCGCACTCTTTGGTGACTTTTATCATGTCATCAAGTTCCGCAAGACTCATTGCTACAGGTTTTTCGCAGATTATATCTTTTCCTGCTTTTGCGGCTTGAATAACAAGATCATGATGAGATTTGTTGTTTACCACAATCAAAACAACCTGTATTTCAGGGTCGTTTATCAGTTCTTCGTTTGTCTTGTAAACTTTGATTCCTTCTTTTACATCATCAAGCACGGATGGATCCTTGTCTGTGATGGCAACAACTTTGTAGCCTTCAAGTTTTGTAAGCATACTTTCATGCTCGTGTCCCATGAATCCGTGTCCGATAATTCCAATATTGATTACTTCCATTAATTCACCTTTTTCCGTATTTTTGCTTTAAATTATATTTACAATCATATAACTGTCCCTTGCTTCGCCCAAACAACAGCAAAGGACAGTTTGTAGATTGCTTAATTATTTCTTAACATTTCCATATGCGTTTTCATCCGTAGGGAAAGGAGGTCTTACGAAATCTTCATATGGTTGTTTAAGTTCTTTAAGATTTTTGATTGTACCCGATGGCTGAGCCTGAGTTTTAATCTCTGTTGAATGCTCAAGCTTACCGCCCCAATAAAGTCTGGAACGTTTCTTTTCTTCTTCCGTATAGCTTACTTTAAGTTTTCCGTCAACGATTTCAAATGTACCGTGGCTACCGCAAACCACGCAGTCAACTGTCTTTGCGTCATGTGAAAGTTGAAGAAGTCTTGTATGACACATTGGGCAAGCGCCTTCATCTTCGTCGCCTCTCCATTTTGTTCTTTCTTCTTCAGATTCTGCCTTAATTGAAGCAACAATGTTTTCACCGACTTTTGTCATTCTTTCCATCATTTCCGGATAACCAACAACAGATTCGTGAGCCATTGCACCATAGTATTCTACAGCATCCACAACATCGATAGCCATTGGGAATGTAAACTCATACATCATAGGAAGTGTAAGACAAATCCAGTTCTCTGTCATTGCTCCGCCAATGGAGATCAAAGCTGCTGTTCTCTTCTTGAATGCTCTTGCATCAGGAAGCGCGCTTTCCGGCTTACCTGCTGCTTTTCCTTCGTCATATGCAGCTTTTCTGAATGTAATATCGTGGCTTGGTCCGATACGGTCGCAAATTGTTTTGAAACGTCCTGTAACAGATGTTTCATATGTCGGACATGCTATAATTAAAGCATCCGACTGCATGATATTTTCATCCAAAATATCGAAATCATCATGTTTTACACAATATCCTCTGCCGCGTCCCGTCATTGTGCCAATTGTACAGGCAATACAACCCGTACAGTTTTCGATATTAAGATCATCCGCACGAATAAATGCTGTTTCGCATCCTTCCTCTTCACACTTCATAAGTGCCTGTTTTACCATAATGTCGCAATTTGACATCTTTCTTCCGAAAGATATTCCAAGTACTTTTTTTGCCATTTTTTCTCTCCGTTCTTTAAAATAAATTTTTTATTTTAACCGGTTTCTAATGTTACTTTAACCATTGGAGTCGAATCTCCAACCGCGTTAAAAAGTTATAGTTAAAGACCTACACTGCCTTTACGGGTCTGCCCTGGCTGTGCAGTTTTATAAAGAATGCTTAGGGAGTTGCACCCTAAGCATTCTAAAAAGGTTGAAATTACATTTATTAACAATAAATTATCTTATTTCAAAAAATCAAGGTTTGAAGGATCAACGTGACCTGTTGAAAGGTATTCATCAACTGTCTGAGCGTTAACAAAGATTGTACCTGCCTTCTGTACGTGACCTGCTTCAAGTGTTCCGTCCATGATACCTGTTGCTACTTCAAGCATTTCTGTAGCTGTATCATTTACAGAACCTGTAAGAACCATACCTCTGAATGGATTCTTTCCATCGATAGATTCTTTAATAAGGTTTGCTGATGCATCATCACCGTTGATTGCGAAGATACCATATCCTGTGAAATCAGATACCGGTGAGCTAACTCCTGTGAAGAAGCTGTTGATACCCTGAGCAATAGCATTGTGTGCTGTTAAGTATACTTTGATTTCAGGATTTGTTGTATTTAAGTTTTCCATAGCAGCCTGACCTGTTGAAATATCTTCAGCTGTACAAGCTACTTCTTTAACTGCATTAGGATCTACTTTCTTTGAGAAGTCAGCGATCTTTAAGAGTTCGTCTGCCTGGATAACACCTGTTTCAGCATCTCTTTCAGAGAAAACAGCTACAGGAACAGATCCGTCTGCTGCATCTGCGTATGCTTCATCAATCCAAGCTGCTGCCATTTTAGCCATGCTGTCTGCAAGTTCTGCATCATCAGATACCATAAGTGCATCATACTGAGCTGTTGGTGCTACGAAAGCGATAACTTTGATACCTGCATCCATAGCTTTCTGGATTGTTGAATCCATTGCTTCAGGAGCAACTGACCAGATGAAGAGTACATCAACACCCTGAGCGATAAAGTTTTCTGCTGCTTCAATCTGTTTTGTTGGGTCGAATGAACCATCAGCATATGATGCTGTCCAACCTGCGCCTTCAAATACCGATACAAATTCATCTGCAAGTGCCTGGAAGAAATCTCCGCCAAGACCAAATGTTACAAAACCTGCTGTTTTGCCGCCTTCAGCGTCTCCGCCTTTGTTTCCGCCATTGTCACAGCCTACAAGTGCAAGGCCCATGACTGTTACTACAAGCAACAATGCGAATAACTTTTTCATTTTTTTCATTTCCTTTTTGCCTCCATATTTATAATATATTATTTTAAGCTGTAGGATTAACAGCCTTTTAACATTACATAGCTTTCATGTTTCTGTTTGTAAGGTAAAGTGAGATAAGCATAATCGCACCTTTTGCGATGTACTGTGGGTATGTGCCGAGATTGATTAACTGCATACCGTTTGCAAGTACACCAAGTACAAATACAGCAACTATAACTTTCCAAAGTGTACCTTCACCACCTTTTAAGGCTACACCCGAAAGTACACAGGCTGTGATACCCGTAAACTCAATACCCGTACCGGTTGATGAATCTGCCGAACCTGCACGAGATGCAAGAAGGAGTGCACCGATACCTACGAAAATACCTGCTATTGTAAATGAAAGAACCTTAATTCTTCCTACGTTAAGACCTGCAAGTCTTGCAGCTTCAGGGTTATCACCCGCTGCATAAACCTTTCGGCCGACTTTTGTTTTTTGCATTACAAAACCGATACCTACCAAGATAACAACCATTACGATTACGTTGATCGGAATAGGTCCGATTTTACCCTGTCCCAAAACCATGAATGATGTTGGAAGGTTGTGGAATGTTTTAGATCCACTGATAAGGAATGATATACCCTGGAATATCGCCATGGTACCCAAGGTTACTATCATTGTGTGACTCTTTAACTTAAGTGCCATGATACCGTTGAAGCATCCGAGTGCACTACAAAGCGCTACTGCGATAATCGATCCGAGAAGCGGATTTAATCCGTATACACTCATAAGCTTTGTTACAAGTACTGCCGCAACAGACATCTGATAACCGATTGACAAGTCACAACCACCGCTGATCATAATGATCATTACCGCAGCCGATACAACTGCTACGTGAACATTCTGGATAAGAATGTTTGTCAGATTAAGCGGTGTAAAAAAGTTCTCTGACATTATGCTGAAAAATATAATCAATGCAACAAGCAAGATTGGAAGGGAAAAATCCGCCAAAATCTCGCCTACGCTTTTTTTCTTCTTTGTTGCCTCCATCACTGTTCCTCCCTAATGCCCGACGCTAAGGTCAAGACTCTTTCCTGTGTAAAATCTTTTCTTTCTAACTCGCCCATTTGGTTTCCTTCATAAAGAACTATGAGTCTTTCACTCATACCCAAAAGTTCTTCCATGTCGGATGAAACCATAATGATTGATTTGCCCGACTCCGCAAGCTCGTTCATAAGCTCGTAAATTTCTCGTCTGGCACCAATATCAATACCTCTGGTCGGTTCATCGAATATCAAAATGTCCGGATTTGCCGCAAGTGCTTTGGCAATAACGACTTTTTGCTGATTACCGCCCGAAAGGTTATTGGCAAGCTGATCCAGGTAAGGAGTTTTAATTTTCATCCTGTCTCTATATTTTTCTGCCAACTCTTTTTCTTTTTTGGTATTTACCACTCCGCCTTTACCGGATATTGAATCCAAGTTGGAAATGGCTATATTCCAGTTTATCGGTTTATCCACAAAACATCCTTGGAATTTTCTGTCTTCCGGAATAAGTCCTATTCCGTCTTTAACTGCGTGTGAAGGCAGTTTGTAATGACATTCTTTTCCGTTTTTGATGATTTTTCCGGATGTTTTCTTGGCTGCACCGTATATTACATGCATAAGCTCTGTTCTTCCGGCACCAACAAGTCCGGCAAAGCCCAAAATCTCACCTTTATGGAGTTTAAAGCTAATATCGTGAACACCGTTACCCGTAACATTTTCAACCTCAAGCACCACTTCATCGCTTGCTGGTTTTTTCTCGGGATATGTGTTTCCAAGCTCTCTACCTACCATATGTTTAATAAGGTCATCCTGATCGGTGTCTTTTATATTCATTGTTTTAATGAATTTTCCATCTCTAAGGACCGAAACTCTGTCGCAAATAAGGAACAACTCGCTAAGTCTGTGGGAAATGTAAATAACCGTTATCCCATCATTTTTCAACTTATGTACAAGCTTGTAGAGTTTTTCCTGCTCGGCTACGGTAATGGCCGCAGTCGGCTCATCCATGATTACGATTTTTGCATTCATAACCACGGCCTTTGCAAGCTCTACAATCTGTCTGTTTGCAACAGATAAATCTCTGATCAAATCATTTGGTGAAAACTCAGCATCAAATATCTCTAAAAGTTCTTTTGCTCTTTTAAATCTATCCTTTTTATCAAGAACCATTTTTTCTTTATCGCTCATACCCATAAAGATATTGTCCACAACGCTCATTGCTTCAAACTGAATGAGTTCCTGATAAACCACTGCTATACCCAATTCTATTGATTGTGAAGGTGTAAGATGATTATACTCTTTTCCTTCAAACACAATTGTTCCGCTTGTAGGTTCTATAGCTCCGGAAATGGTTTTGATAAATGTTGATTTTCCGGCACCGTTTTCTCCTACCAGTGCATGAACTTCTCCCTTTTCAAATGAAATCGAAACATCGTCAAGTGCCTTTACGCCCGGGTAATCTTTAGTTATATTATTTAAACTTAAAATTTCCACAACCGGCACCTCCTCTTCTTAACTACATGATGATTATACTTTTAAGGCCTTTAATAAACTTTAAACTTTTTGCCATAAACCAAATTTGTTTTTTGCGTTTTTTTAAAGCTTGATAAAAATTTAACTATAAAAGACAAATTTTAATTGCCTATTTTTGTTTTTTGACTTAGAGCCTGTATACAACATGAATAAATTTTATCTCATTTGGCTCTAAAACTATGTCCACATTTACTTTTCCGTTTTTTGACTCCTGAGTTTCCAAAACCATATGAGGAGTTGTAATTCGCGTCAGGTATTTCAAATCCTCGGGACGCAGTTCCTCAGGCTCGGACATGGAAATCCATTCGTCCTGAATACTTCCGAATCCTTTGTTTACACTATAGGTTCTTATTAAATAATTGCCTTCCTTTAAGGCCGGAAGTTCAAAATGAACATATTGTCTTTTGTTGTCCGCAAAGACATTACCCACATTGTCCAATGTAAGTTCGTCCTCAAACTGCAAACCGTAATGGTAATCCAGTTTCTTTAGATTGTGACACAAGATTCTCCAGTTACCGCCGCCGTTTCCGCTGATAACGTAGTTATCGCCTCTCTTGTAAAGATACTTTCCCAGCCTGTTCATAAATTCAAATGCATAATATGCGGGCTTTGGAATTCCGTCCTTTGTAAGCAGACCGCCACATCCGTTTAACAGCTTATCCGTATCGTAGTAATTTCCGTATAAATCAGATCCCGTCCAATAACCCATAAGGTCGACGCCGTTTATGCAATCCGACATATTCTTAACCAAATATGCGCCTTTCATAACATGATCGTTTAGGACATTTCTGTTTGATACGGAAAAATTCCATTCCGTTACATGAAACTCTTTTGCATCAAACTTTTCTTCTTTTATGATCCTTTTGCATGTTTCAATGCTGTTTACTATTATGTTTGTGTCCATGGACTGGTTTTTTCCCTCACCCACCTCAGGCGTGTAAGGGTAGCAGTAAATCGATATGAAATATGGCTGGTTTTTCTTTTTCTTCCACTGTGAAAGGATTTCTCTGAAAATGTCTTCACCGTAGCGAAGTCCGAATCCGCCGCCGCCGAATTTGATATTCGGCACATATCTTTTAATGATTCCCGCAATAAAATCGAAAAGTTCTATATACATTGGAACGGAAGTCATCTTATCCGCAATCTCATCCATCGCCACGTATTTTTCAAGCTCGGTTTTCCAAAGCTCAAAATACCATGTTTCCACCTCTTCCACGCGGTATCGGTTTACAAGGTGACGGAACATCTTTCCGAAAAATGCTTCTACGTTTTTCTTATCCTCCGAAATGGTTTGCGCTTGAGAATAAAGAAGAACGGTTCTTGCATTCCTTACGATTTTTTTCGGTTTTGCTCTAAGCTCCATATAAGGCTTTAAGTCATTTTCCAAAAGGAAGTCGATAATTCTGTCCAAATTATCGTAGTTGTAAGTTTCTTCTCCATCCCTGTTTATCAGGTACATTTCCGGAGTATACAAATCCCAAAATCTTACGTATTTAAAGCCAAGATTGTTTTTAAGATAGAGCAGATGCTTTTGAACGTTTGAATTGAGCAAATCCATAGCCGAACCGATGTTGATCATTTTATTCCAGCTTGGCTTTATCTCTTCTTTTTTAAGGTCGGTTAAGATAACGCTCTTTCTGTTAGACTCATTGTCAACCGGTTTTTCTTTTGGATTTTCCTTGAAAAATTTGTTGACTTTTTGCCTGATTTCCTGCTCTTCTTCCATTGTTCTGCTCTTTTTGTCCGCTTCTCCCAACCACTGTTTTCTGAAAACCGTCGGTGTCATACCGTACTTTTCTTTAAAAGTTTTGTTAAAAGCCGCAGCGGAAGCAAAACCGTTGTCCATAGCTATTCTTACTACGGAAGTATCCGAATATAAAAGCTGTTGCACCGAGTTATTTAATCTTACCGAATTAACATATTCCACGAAGCTTAGGCCAAACTGCTTTTTGATATACTTTGATAGATATGCGTTTGATAAATATAATTTTTTGGATAACTCGTTTAAGCTTATATTTTTGTTGTAATTGTACTTAATGTACTCTTCTATTTGTTGTTTTCTTTCATCAAATTTGTGAGTCTTTCTGTCAAACTGATCGGATGATTTGTCTATTAAAAAGTCGTGAGTCAGAATGTGCAGCATTTGATAATAAAGGCTGTTTACATATATTTCGTCACGAGCTTTGTTGTTGTACTCCTCCCAAATCAGCTTTCTTATTATTGATCTTACTTCATCACAAGATTCGTTGTTTTCAACAGATGTGTTGCACCAAAACAGCGCCATATCTTTTTTTAACATCTGTATCAGTTCCGAATAAGGAACGTGTACACAGAATGTGAGCAATTCTCCTCTGGCCTTGTATCCGTGAAGGGTATCAACATTAACTATTAGGAAATCGTCTTTTTTCAGAAGGTAGGTCTTGCCTTCCATGGTAAAGTCCACTTCTCCGTCTACTACGAAAAAAAGCTCCACATCCGAATGTACATGCTCATTATTGGTCTTTAAAATTGAAAAGTCACAAAACATATTTTTATCCTCTTATTTCGAAACCCTTATTTTAAGAGCGTTTGGATAAATATTGCAAGCGAATATTTGTACAAATCCATTCTCTTAAATATATTATCTCCGTTTTGGGGACAAAAATCCACTCATATTTTTTTGCTTTTAATTTATGCCTCTATGCATTTCTTCATTGCTTCCTGATGGCGTTTTACCTGTGTTATTGAGTCTACGCCAATATCTCTTAAATGTTCTCCGCCTTCGTACTCGGAACTTAAGAATCCTTTATATTCGGCCTTTTTAAATGCCTCGATTACTTCAGGAAGCGCAACCGCTGTTTCTTTCAAATCTTCATGCACATTGTAAAATTTTGCATGAGTATGGAAAATATAATCGATATTATCGATAATATCCTGCGGCTCAGACCATGAATAAATAAATGATGCATCAGCATATTCAAAGTCAGCATCAGCACCGCCGGCAGCTTTAACTTTGTCCATCATTTCTTTCATGCCGTTAGCCATGCGGTATTCCATGTTCGCTTTGCCGAGATTTAAATCATATTTGATTTTTGTAAAGCCTTTTGCTACTCTTTCGGCATAGCAATCATCAACAATCTTGATGCATTCTTCTTTTGCGCCGTGTCTTCTTACCTTGTCTCTTACAACATCCGGAATGTTCTTGCAAAAGATTCCCATATCCGGAATAAATCCGAAGAATTTTGTTCCGGTACGGTTAATCATTTCCATGTATCCGTCTGCCCAACCCGAGTTAAGTGAAAACGGCGCATGTACTTCAAGTCCGATTCTTACACCGACTTTTTCGGCATATTCCAAACTTCCTTCAATTACATCCATTGGTGTGGATACAAGTGTACGAATTACATTAAATCCAAGAAGATGTGCAAGACGCAAATCTCTTTTCATCATGTTAATCTGCTCGCCCAAAGACAAAGTTCTGTTATCAAACAATTTGTTTTCAAGGAATGCATCATAGCATGAAGGTGTTAAATTGTATTTTTTAAGATTGTTAAACCAGTCTTCTCTAAACTTCTCATCTTCTATCGGAAGCGGAAAACGTTTAATCATCTGTTCGGCCAAAAGCTCAACACCCGTTGCGCCCGTTGCGGCCGTTTCACGAAGGCAACCCTCTAAATCGAGAGTTCCGTCATAGTATTCGTCCTGATAACTGTATAAAGAAACACTTCTTTTAATATCGTGACCCATTTCTTTCCTCCCGATTAAATACTAAAATCTGTTTCACATGTGGCTTCCACAGGAAAAGGCATATATGAAGGTGCGATTTTTTGGAAAACCTTTAAATGATGATTTCCCGCTTTTAAACCGCCTTCTTTTTTTACATTTACCTTAGCGAATTCGCCAAACTCCCAACGATAGTCCGAATCAACAACGGTTCGTGCTTCTTCCATCGTAAATGTTTCGCCGTTTACCGTAATTGATACATCATCTCTGGGAATTTCCTCACCGTCTATTTCCACATTCAACTCTCTTAAGATGGATAATGTGAAACCTCTGTAATACTGTGCTTTTATTTTGAATGAAAAACCTTTGTCACAGGTTGTAAATCCATTCGGATCGTAATACTGTCTTGCAGCCATAATATCCTCCTAGAAGAAATATTCTTTTCCCGATTCTGCTGATTTGTAGATACCTTCAAGAATCTGTGTTACAACAAATGCCTGTTCCGGTTTTACAAGCGGTTCTTTATCGTTAAGGATTGCATCCAACCACTGATCGGCTTCTCTTACAGCTTCCATCTGAACAGCCTCTCCGTCGAAGAAGTCAACTACAGGTTTTTCGGAAACGTTTTTCTGCATTAACTGGTTATGTTCAACCATGTTGAAGATAACTTCGCTTTCAGGGTAGCTTCCGCCATGGTGAATTTCCGCACCGCCCTTTGTACCGCAGATTGTTGTTGATGCTTCTTTTGAAATGAGTACGTTAAGTGCCCATGAAGCTTCCAAGAAGATTGTTGCACCGTTTTTCATCTTAACAAGACCGAATGCCGAATCTTCTACTTCAAATGTCTTAGGATCCCATGGTCCGAATACGTTTCCTTCAGGACCGTGTTCGTCACGGCCGAGTTTGTAAAATACCTGACCCGAAACCGAAAGCGGTTCGTAGTTGTCCATCATCCAAAGTGTGATATCAAGTGCATGTGTTCCTATATCGATAAGAGGTCCGCCACCCTGAAGTGCTTTGTTAGGGAAAACGCCCCATGTAGGAACTGCTCTTCTTCTGAGTGCATGTGCTTTTGCGAAGTAGATTTCACCGAGTTCGCCGGCTTCACATGAATCATGAAGAAGTGTTGTATCTTCTCTGAAACGGTTCTGATAACCGATTGTGAATTTTTTGCCTGATTTTTTCCAAGCATCGATCATTTTCTTTGCATCCTCTGTGCAATGTGCCATAGGTTTTTCGCAAAGAACGTTTTTACCTGCTTCAAATGAAGCTACAGTGATTGGGCAGTGTGCAACGTTTGGTGTAAGTACGTGAACCGTGTCAAACTCGATTGACTTGTCTGCAAGCATTTCTTTGTAATCTGTGTAAACTCTTGCACCTTCAACGCCGTATTCCGCTGCCGCTTTTTGTGCTCTTTCCGGAATGATGTCGCAAAATGCAACCATTTCTGCACGATCTGCGTGTTTTTTAAGTGCCGGGAAGTGTTTTTGTCTTGCGATTCCGCCACATCCTACGATAGCTATTCTTACTTTTTTACTCATATTTTGTTCCCTTTCTTTGTGTTAAGTCTTTTTTACTCCAATATATTTAATTCACGGCCCATTTAAGGCTCCGGAATTTAGATAACAAATTGTTCCAAATATCTTTTACTTAATATAAGTGATTTTTCTACTTTATCCTTGCTTCCTTCAAAAGCTTTGTCTTCAATCTCAATGCAGGTATAACCATCAAATCTTATGTCTGTAAGGGCTGATACGTATCTACCCCAATCCACATCTCCGAGACCCGGAAGCTTCGGTGACATGAAATCAAGAGGATATGCCATTACGCCGCATTCTTCCAATTTATTTTTATAAAGCTTGATGTCTTTGTAATGAACGTGGAAAATCTTATCCGCAAATTCATAAATTGGTTTGATATAATCTATCATCTGCCATACAAAGTGAGATGGGTCATAATTTATACCTAAATTTTTGCTCGGTAAAATTTCGAAAACCTTTCTCCAAATTACCGGTGTTGTCATAAGGTTTTGTCCACCCGGCCACTGGTCCGGACCGAATAACATCGGACAGTTTTCAATTGCCACCTTAACGTTTAATTCTTCGGCAAGTTTAATGATAGGCGGCCAAACTTCTTTAACAAGTTCTAAGTTTTCCTCAACTGTTTTTGTCTGGTCTCTTCCTATGAAAGTTGTAACCATTCCGATGCCTAATTTTGCACTTGCTTTAATTACGTTTTTTAAGTGTTCAACCGCTGCATTTCTTTTTTCAAGATCTCCGTCCATGGTGTTCGGATAGAATGCAAGGGATGAAATTTCTACATTTTTTTCTTTGCAATAATCCTTGATGTGATTTGCATATGCATCATCTTCCAAGGCCTTTTCGGCATCAACATGAGTTACGCCCGCGTATCTGCGCTCTGCTTTACCCATAGGCCAGCTTGCAACTTCTACGCACTCGAAGCCCTTTGCACTTGCAAAATCAATCATCTCTTCGAAAGAATAATCTTCCATTATTGCACTGACGAATCCTAATTTCACGTTCTTTCCTCCTCTTTGAACTAATTAAATAAAACTCCTTATCAAAAATTATAGTTTTTTATAAAAGCTAAAATAATTATTTTCTTAGTCCTAGATTGTTACGATTTTATATTTTATAAAGATAAACAAAAACAGAGAGAGCAAAAATCATCATGTGATTTTTGCTCTCTCCTAATATAATCCCTTATAGTTTAAAGCAAATCTTTAATTTGCCATTAGTCTATTGTTATACTCTCAAGAATTGCTGTTACAACATCGCTTGTTACATCAATCTCACCCGATGTAAACGCAAATGTTGCAACAATTGTTGTATCTGCATTGTTAAATGTTGCAATAGGAATGCCAAGTGATTCGCCGGTATAGCCTTCCCATGTTTCACCGTTTACTTGAATACTTGTATCTTCCACATTATCATAAAAATCCTTTGAATCCATGTAAATGGTATTTTCATCATAATAGTAGATGTTTACGGAATCAGCTGAAAACAGTTTTGTTAAGTCTTCAACATCATCTGTTCTGTAGAACTGTAATCTTGTGTCATCAAGTTCACCGTCATCCGAGAAAATATCGGTTACAGGGCTGTTTGACCAACCTTCCGGGCATATTGCGCTGATTTTTCCTGTGTCAACCACTTCGCCTTTTACTTCACCGCCTCCTGCGCCGCCATTATCGCAGGCTGCAAGAGAAAAAGCAAATACAAAGCAAAGGATTATAGGTAATAATCTTTTAATAAACTTCATTCTTTTTGTCCTCCTGTCCGTTACCAAATTTCGGGATTATCTGTTCTTTAATGTTAGCAAGTCAAGGCTTAATTTACACTATCAAAAAATATAGTATGCTATTTGACTTTTAATTTTTGAGTTGTACAATAATATGAGAATATTTTAATGAAATTTACTGCACTGTCAGCCAAAATAAGCTGATATTCAAATACGGAGGTTATATATGAAGAAAATCTTGCTCACCGGCGGCGGCACCGCGGGACACGTCACCCCAAACATAGCGCTTTTGCCGGGACTTAAAGAAAGAGGTTATGAAATAAAATATGTGGGTTCCTATGACGGAATCGAAAAAAATCTTATAAAATCCCAAGGAATCGAATATGTTGGCATATCATCGGGTAAGCTAAGACGCTATCTTTCCAAAGAAAACCTAACGGATATAGCAAAAGTATTTAAGGGAATAAAAGAAGCAAAGCAGGTAATAAAAGATTACAAGCCGGATGTTGTTTTTTCAAAGGGCGGTTTTGTAAGCGTTCCCGTTGTTTTGGCTGCCAAAAAATATAAAGTTCCCGTTATTATCCACGAGTCGGATATGACACCGGGTCTTGCAAACAAAATAGCCATTCCGAGAGCGACATATGTTTGCCACAATTTCCCGGAAACCGCAGATTACCTTCCAAAGGGCAAGGCTGTTTACACAGGTTCCCCAATCAGAGCGGAGTTGCTTGACGGCGATCGTGAAATCGGTCTTGAATTTTGCTGCTTCGACGACAAAAAGCCCGTTATTTTAATCATTGGCGGAAGTTTGGGCGCCGGCGCCATTAACGACATGGTAAGAAAAAGCCTTGATAAACTGCTACCAAACTTCAATATATGTCATTTATGCGGTAAAGGAAAACTGGACGAAAGCTTGGTGGGCACTCCGGGCTATGTTCAATACGAATATATAAGCAAGGAACTTAAAGATTTGTTCGCCATGGCGGATGTTATTATATCCAGAGCCGGAGCCAATGCAATTTTCGAATTTCTTGCAATCAAAAAGCCAAGTATATTAATCCCGCTTCCCGCATCACAAAGCAGGGGTGACCAGATATTAAATGCCAAATCCTTTGAAAAACAAGGCTTTGCCAAAGTTATAGACGAAGACGACTTAAGCGTAAATGTGCTTGTAAAGGCCGTCAATGAAGTATACGAAAATCGTGAGGATTATGTTAAGGCAATAGAAGATGCGCCTATTAACAACGCGGTTGATAAAATTCTTAATCTTATAGATAAGCTGGCATCAAAATAAATGGGAGGTTTTTGTTTTGGCAGAAGCTAAATTAAACAAATTCGGAAATATGATATGCCAATGCGGCAGCCACAATATAGATTGCAAAACGGTATTTTCGGGCATCGGCTACCGCAGCATGAAAGGCATGGGCTACGACTACGAGCTCATTATGTTTTGCAAAGACTGTAAAAAAGAATATATTATAGGTTATTTAAATGATAAAGAGGCCTTTAGTGAACCTAAAGACCTCTGATATCCTCTGCCATTTTTTTAAGTTCTTCGGCATCTGCTTCCTTAGGTGCCCAAAGTTTTAAGGCATTGTCGCCTTTATATCTCGGAATCAAATGCATGTGAAAATGGAAAACCGTCTGTCCGGCGCATTCTTCGTTGTTTTGAATGATGTTAAAGCCGTCGCATTTAAAATAGTCTTTCATTTTTACAGACATTTTGTGGGCTAATTTAAAAACTTTTCCCGCTGTTTCTTCCTCAATATCGTATAAATTTCTGAAATGATTCTTCGGCAATATAAGAGCATGTCCCTTTGTTGCCGGAGAAAGATCGAATATTACTCTAAAATCATCATCTTCAAAAAGCGTATTTGAAGGAATCTCTCCGTTTGCTATTTTACAAAAAATACAATTATCGTCTTTCATTTTTTGACCTCTCCTTATTATTTAAAACTTAAAAAGCTGATCCAACATCCTAATGCCGTTAAAGTTACCCTTTGCCTTCATCTCGCCGCTGTTAAAAGCATGTTGAAATGTAAGTTTACCATGAACTATATCATCCAAAGTATCTTTTGAAAGTCTCATGATAATATCGGCCGGATGCTTTTCGTATCTGCATTCGATAACTTTGTTTTCAATATAGATATAGAGAAATTTCTTTTCGTCCTCTATTTCTATCTGATAGTCGGCGGTATAATTGCCCGTAGGTTTAAAATTGTTTAAGAAGAAAGGAACAAATCCTTTGTTATCGGAATTGGCTTGCGTTTCAAGCATTCCTTTAAACATACTTGTGAGTTCTTCTATATCTTCTTTTTGAGTCTTAACGTAATCATCATCGGATACATATTTTGAAAGCTGGTCGCTTTCTTCCGGTGTAAGATGAACAGACTCTCTGATTGCGGATTTTTTGATGCTGTTGCTTGTTGGAAGCACAACTCTTTTTTGAGATATATATCTGTAAAGGTTTTCCGTCTCGGCTTCGATTATTTTTGTATATCCTTCGTTTAAATCAAAGCCCAACGCATCTTTAACATAAGCCGCTATACTTCCGCAAACGTTTCCGCCAATCAACTCCCAAGATGTCTTTAAATGGTTTAAAGCCTCTTGTTCACCATAAGTTGTGGCAATAACAACAGGCAACATATATATGCTTTTAAGGCGTTCTTTATCTCCATATAACCAGCAAGCATCAAGAAATTGCTGCATGAGTCCGCCTATGCCGAACCATTCAACGTTTACCGCCAAAATACATCCGTTTGCTTCCTTTAATGTCTGAGGAAGAGTTGCTATTGCATTTTTGGTCTCGTAAAGATTGTATCTTGCTACATTAACATTTAATTCTTCCAGTACTTTTTCGATTTTTTCAATAACATTAAGTGTGGGATCTTCTATAAGACCTCTGCCACCATAGTAGATATTGATGTTCATTGCTTAACCTTTCCTCCCCAAAAATGATATTCGCCCTTTAGTGGGAATAAGCGTAATTGCAAGCACAACTCCAAGAATAAATCCCATAACATGAGCAACCACATCTATTCCCGGCGTTGCGTAATTATCATAGAATATCAAAGCGATAATAATAATGTATCTGAAATCAAATTTTCCTCTGGGCTTAGTTTTAAATATTACAACCGCAAAGGCGCCGATAAGTCCAAAAATCGCACCGCTTGCTCCCGCGCTGATAACCTGCTCGTTGTTGAAATAATAGTAAAAGCAGGAAACTATGCTTGCGCCTATACCCGTAAGGAAATATGTTATAAACAACCATTTTGTTCCTATAAGCTTTTCGAGCTGCGAGCCCACTATTATCAAACTTATAAGATTGTTTATAAGATGAAGGGAGCCGAAATGAAGGAACATACAGGTTACAAGTCTGTATACCTCCCCTTTGTTTATGATATAGTCCGCATAGGCGGCGCCGTGGTCCAGCATAAACTGTAAATCCCCGGTGGAACCGATTAGGCTGAATATTATAAACACAAGGGCATTGGCAATCATAAGTGAAACCGTTGCAAAAGGAAAATTTCTTTTTGCTTCTATCTTTGCTTCGTTTTTTAGCCTGTCTTGCTCTACAAAGATAGCATTTATCAAGTTTTTCATTCCCAGATAGTCGTCAGGTTGGTTTTCAAAAACGATAATACGCTTAACCAACATATCCACAATCCAAAAATTGATGTTTGATTCGGCAATATGTCTGTCTCTGTCCATGTTGTCGGACAGTACCAAAAAAAACACCTCAACATCCGTAATATTCTTTATTAAATAGTGATTAATAACTCTTTCTTTGTATTCTTCCAGTTGCTCACCGCTTACTTTGTTTCCGTAAAAATTTTCCACAAAAACGACGATTTGCACTTTACCACCCTTCTCCCTAACAAGGGAAAGGCAGTATTTCGGCGGCTCTTCTCTGAATTTTAAAAAGCCCTGAGCGAAAAAGGAAAGAGTCAGACTTGTTAAAAATTCCATATTATCTCGGATCAAACTGCTCAAAAATAATTACTGCATCATCTCTTTCGGCAATTTCTTGTTCTTCCTTAGATTTTATTGTCCAGTTAAATTCAATAACATGATAAAGACCCTTGCAAAGCCTTAAGCTTAGAGCGTTTCTGTCCGCAAAAGCATAGGCTATAAAATCCGGTCTTGCAAGGAAGTTAAGCAAAAGCTGCTTAACCGTGGTGTCGATAATCGGTGAGATATCTTCGCCGTGTTTTATAAGTCTGCCCGCAAGCTGACCTTTGACTACCCTCGGTCTGTTGGAATTAATCCACATCAAAATACGGGGATCGAAGGATTCTATCATATAAGGACCTTTATATTTATCAAGAAGCTTAAAAGTTCTTACGCAAAGCTTCTTATACATGTTAAACGAAGGTTTGAGTTCGATAAGAAGAGGAACTTGCCCGTCAACAAGTTTTAAAACATTTTCAAGATAAGGCACTTTTTCGTCGCTTCCTTCCAATCGGAGATTGTCAATGTCCGCTGTTGTTGCGTTTTCCACAAGCATGTTTTTGCCCGTTGTACGAAGCAAATTGTCATCATGCATTACAACAAGACGTCCGTCTTTGCTGATGTGAACATCAAGCTCTATGCCAAATCCGTTATCAATGGCTCTTTTGAATGCTTCCATGGAGTTTTCCGGAATGCCGCCCTGTTTGTTGTGATAGCCTCTGTGAGCATATCTAAAGCGGATAAAAAACTCCATTTTTTTCTTTTTACCCTTGCCGGGATAAAGAAGAAAAAGCCAAACCATAAAGAAACCGCAAATAAACCAGAAAAAATGTTTTATCGTCTTCATACTACACCTCAAACCCTTAGGATTTGCAAAGAAATCCCAACCTTAAGACAATTCTATCATTTTTGGGCTTAAATAACAATTTTTAATTAAAAAAATTCGTAGGCGAGATTGGCAAAAGAAACATCGTCACCCGGAGATAATTTGGCTTTTTTGTAAGGTTCCAGTCTTTTGGAATTTACAAAAGTTCCGTTTTTTGAGTTCATGTCTTCGATATAATATTTTTTTCCGTCAAAAGTTATAACCGCGTGGAAACGGCTGATAACCTGACTTTCAAGTTTTAAATCCACATCTCCCCCGTTCTTTCCTATAATAAAGGGAAACTTGCTTATTTCATATTTTTCTTTATCATTTCCTATTCTGGATAGTTTCTTAAAAATATTTAAATTCGGCAACTTCCCGGTTTCAAATTTTTCTTCCGATTCTGCGGAGTTTTGCCTTATCTCGTCAAATAATTCCTCATCTAACTTAAACTCGGCAAGAAAATCATCACCGGTATTGTCTTCTTCATTATAAGCCGTCTCAGGCTTAACGGACTCTTCTTTCTCTTCTGCATAATTTGTGGATTGTCTTAAAATTCTTTCCAGCAAAATATCCATACAAAAGTTATCTTTAAGCGTCAGCTCCTGCAAATCATAGCCCAGATAAATGCTTTCTTGGTCTTCATGATTCACTCTCGATAATATAAACTGAAAAATCTCCCTCAAATCCGCCATAAAATCACGTTTATTATTTGGATATATGCAAAATTCAAACTCTTTTGTAGCCGGATTGTAAAAACAAGTTTCCTTCGACAAATATATACTATCTTCTTTTATCAAGTGTTCCCTTAAAGCAATCATTGTCTTGTTTAAATCAATAACAAAATTTTTAAGACTTTCAACGTTAAAGGCCTGATAATTAAAGTATTTTTCCATACTTTGTCTTGCATTAATCACATATTTATATTTGAAAAAATCATCTATGTCTTCGATTTCCAACTTTAGAGCTCCGGGTATTTTATTTCTCATAAGCATCATTTCCGGAAAACCCGGACATAATCCTTCCTCGCTTATTATCATATAATTATTATTAATTTCATTTACATAGTTTACTGTCATAAGACCGACCTAAGTATATCCTTTCTTCCGTCAAGATTGGTTTGCTTAACCTCTACTTCTATCTCTCCCAAAACTTTTTCCATAATTTTTCTAATATATTTAAAAGGGATGCTATACTTGCAATGTACTTTAACAACTGCCTCTTCAGTCGATCGATTATAAACTACGCTTGCTAAATCCATTGTCATTAGTCCGCTTGAAAGTTTATCCTTTAGAATTTCCCTGCCTGTTCCTTCGTCGGTGTACTCAAAGGCAGTTTTTACCGCCACAGCCTTTATATAGGCTGAATCTCTTAAATACAATCCGGTAAATAATACACCTACCAAAAGAACAAATATCAACGGGACTATAATAGCGGCTTCTATAGTATAGCTTCCCCTTAAACATCCTAAATCAAACTTGCCAAATATCCTGTTAGGATAAAGGGCAAAAAAGCCATTGTTTCTTTTCTTTTTTTCTTTCTTGTTATCCATAAAATTATTCCTACAAGGGCTGATGCCAAAAACGCAATAAATAAAATTTCCAAATTTCTTTCAAACCCTACGTACAAGCCCGCAACAGCCATAACCATTCCGTCTCCCGCGCCTATGGCGCCTGCGCTTAATTTTGCAACGACTATAAACAATATCCCTATAAGCATTCCTCCAATGTAGGAAAATAAGCTTATTTCAATTCCGTTAAGTATGCTTATAAAAAGCATGACAAGCGCTCCAATCCCAAATATAACGCATAGCTTTGTTGATACTTGTTTTGTTTTTATATCAAACATCGCCACAATAAACAAAAATACCAATAAAAGTGTTTTTTCTACTAATTCCAGCATCTGCTGCATTTTCCCCTTTCTCCCACTTCCGAGATTTTAATACCGGTTACACTTCTTTTTAAGCCTGAGCATTTTATGCTTGTATGATATCTGTCTCCCGTTTCGGTAATATACAAAACACCGGCATATTTTGCTCCTTTTCCGCACTTTTCACATGGGCTGTATTTTCCTCCATAACTGTTTCTTAAGTCTTTTACCGCATCATATGTTGTTGTTTCTATGGAAAGCTTAATGTGCGTACATCCGGGAATTTTGTGATAGACCGTCCCGGTTTCAGTTACATATACAATCTGTTCATCCGTGGATTCGTTAATTTTTGCACCAACCCACGCTCTGCTTTTACAGTGCTCATAAACATCAATGCCAAATGCATCTCCGGGAAAATAAGGAAAATTCCACTTGCAATGATCCGATAGATAAACTTCATCCGTAAGACTTGCAAAAGTCGTATACCTGGACATGCTTCTTACTTTATTGTCCAGCTGTATCTGCGAACTAAGTTCCGACTTCGTCAAACTAATAAAGCTTAAAAAAGTAATTGCAAAAAATAAGAATATAGGTATTACTATCGAAGCCTCTATCGTCAGAGAAGCGCTTCGGGCACGAAACTCTACCCTTTTTTTATTCAGAGACGATTTTTTATTTGTATTGGTGCGTGCTTGGAGAGCGTTTTTTTCTTTTGGGTTGTTATTGTTAATGTGTTTAAAAAGGGCAGAGTTTCGCACCCGATCAATAACTATATGTTTGTGTAATAGTCTTTTCATATTTGCTTCCCGCCATTTTTCCTATCAGTTTTTTTACAAATCCAAATGCCGCAAAAGGCATATTGCTTTCAAAACTCGCATTTACCGTTAATCCGGTAATTGCTCCCGACATCATAAATACAGCCTCTTCTTTCTTTTGAATATTCATCTGTATAATATCCATAGCATTAAACGCCGTTTTTGTAAGGTTTTTTGTTGCTATCAACATTGAAAGATAATCCTTGTAGCTTAGACCTTTTTCTTCTTTTATTCCCCCTGCTGCCCCTACGGTATCCGAAAAACTGAAAATTGAACTTACGCTTGTTTGCCATTCGTCTGCTGTCTTTATTAAGCTAACCTTATCTCCCGCAAGCAAAGCCTTTACATCTGCCTGTGATTCGGCGTATGACCATAAAGCCAACAACAGATATTCAATTGGTTTTTCCAATTCCGGATTTAATATAACCGCGGAAATCGTCAGAGCCACCGCTTCGGCTTCTGCTTGTTTTTGCTTATCCGTTAACAGATATGCAAAATCCAAACCTTGCCTCATTAAAGATAAAGATCTTACAACCGACGCCAGATTCGCCTTATCGCTGTCTTTTCCCGCAAAAATATACTCCATCTCATAATCCAAAGGAGTATCTTCCTCGTGTTCATCCGTAAAACATGTAAAATTATTGCTGAAATACACTGACATTTCGGCTTTTTCAAGCAAGCCCGCACCATTATCTTTGTCATTGTAAGCTATTTCTGACGGAAGATTGCTTTGATCCACACATTTTTTTGATACCGAAGACTCGTCCGTAACAAATAACAAGCTTCCGGAATCAACCAAATCTTTTACCCAATCCAACAGATTTTTTGTCTTTTGATAATCTTCGTTTTCCTCAAAGCCCTCATCCGCAAAACTTGATTCCACGTCATTGCTTGCCGTATTCACTGTATTCATGTTCTCAAGCAATTTTCTCGCGGCTTCTTTGGGTGCGGAATATTTAATATATTCACAAGCCTGTTCAATAAAAGCTTTTGCGCCGTAATCAGTAATATAGTTAGCTTCCGTTATTTCCACATTTTTGCTTTTTGCTTTCAAAAGATTGTAATTCTTGTAAAAAACAGAATGAGGATCCAAATTAAAATTACAATAGTCTTTTATCTTTCCGCATATTTCATCATCGGTTTTGTAAAAAGCCATTATTCCGTAATCTTCATACATGCTTGCAATATACTCTGAAAACAAGGCATCCTCCGCCATAAATGTTGCTTCACTGAGTCTGGCAGATAGCGATACATCCCTGGCAGACTCGATGATTAAGCCCAGAATAGCCATAATAATAGTCAAACTTAAGCTTAAATAAATTGTTATACTTCCTTTAAAGTTTTTTTCCATTAGAGCGTATTGATTTCTTTTGTGATATTTCCGAAAATGCTTTTTGCTATTGTTGTTAACTGACTTTTAAAAATTACTATTAATCCTACAATTACCAGCAAAATCAGTATTACTTCAACAACACCTATTCCATCGTCGTTTTTCAGTTCGTCCAAAACTTTTACCTTGGCTCTGAATAATTTTTCCTCGATTTTTTCTTTCAATTTTTTCATTTTCATTTCCTTCCTTTTTGTTTATTTTCATTCTGTAAATACAGAAAGAATTTACAAATCCATAGACATTAGTGCCGGAACTATTACTATTATTACAACCACCATCATCATAAGAATCATCGGAAACAGTAATTTTGTTCCGCACTTTTCGCCTTTTTGCCTGATTCTTCGCTTTTTGTCTCTAATGGCTTGCTCCGCTTCCAAGCGCAGGCTTCTTGAAAGACCCGCATTTCCCTTTAATAGGTTTTGCTCCAGCAAATTGCCCAGTTTTATGTAAGAATGAATATTGCACCTTTTGCCAAAGGCCAAATATTCCGCACCTTCAGGCTCACCGTTTTTTATTTTGTTGTAACTGAAGCGCATTTCTTTATAAGCAAAATGATTTAAAAGTCCTGATTTCTCTCCATCGGCAAGAACTCTGAACCAAGCAGACAAGAGTGTCAGCCCGGCTTCGTTAAGCAAAGCAAGCTTACTGACTATTTCGGGGTAGTCATCCAACATCTCTTCATTGCGTTTTTTTAATTTGCTATCCAATGTCTTTTTGTATAAAAACGGAGCCAGAACCGCTCCCAAAATGCAAAGAACTATATAGTATCTTCCATCATGACTTGCTACATTCGTGTATTTTAGGCTGTTTCCTTCTATTTCATTCGGAAGCTCTATCGCTTCTTTTGTCTTATCCTCGCCTTCTATGAACTTTTGCAAAGATTTTTGAATTTGCTCAAAAAATGACAAGTTTTGCGGAACAATTCTTATAGGAATCTCATAAGATTTGAAATAATCATTGCATTCCATATTTGCGGTCAATATACTAATGTATTCCTCACGGTCTTCAAAGTCCGCTATTACCTCACCGTTGTAGTCAATAAGACCTTCTTGTCCGTCAAATTCCCAAGATATTTTTACAAGACCAATGCTGTCGGGCAGGTTTACTTTTGTCATGACTTCATCAAGACTCTCCCCTTCCGCCGGCATTTTTTCCAATAGTTCATTATAAGTTTCTTCAAAAAGCTCTTCCGTTTCTTCTTTCGTAAGCTCTCTTTCCGCTAACTCCAATTCTATTGTTTGAGCATCTTGCCCCCGTGATTCCACCGAAACATTTACAATACTTTCTCCTTCACCCGGGCTTGCTCGCCGAACCTCAAAAAGAGGAGTGCTTCCGTTTATTAATTCATTTGTTGATACAAAAAGCCCCAACAATGCAAAGAAGAATACAATCGCAAATCCCAAAGCTATTTTTTTAATGTCAAACCAATACTTTATCTCCTCTGTATTCTCAACAACATACAGCTCTTTTAGTTTTTTATCCGTAAGTGCATCCTTCGGCCCTCTTTCCTTCAATCTTTTTATAAAAGACAGCCTTGATGTTTTATCATACAAAAACATCGCGACTCCGTATAACTTATGTAGTTTGTGTTCGCTTAAATCCAGCTTTTCCAATCGGTCACTCTTGTATTTCTTGCTTTTAAGCAACAAAATCAGTGATGCAAACACAATTACCAAATACAAAATAATCATCTTATACCTCTATCCTTACTA
>JAEEGL016821778.1_pt1 | contig 24793 bp, 10 predicted proteins | sample 9134231 | NCBI WGS metagenome assembly JAEEGL01 (sample SAMN16246548, study PRJNA631951) | gut metagenome | biome: gut microbiome; feature: rumen; material: fiber-attached | host: Bos | place: Iran: Karaj | collected 2018-10
CATTGTTTTCGAATGCACCTACGTCGACCGGAAATATGCCGTGAACACGAAAGAAGAGGGAGAAATAAAGACACAGGGCAGTTTCGCACCCGACTTCCGCGACATCCATATCAGCGATGTGGTTTGCCACAATGTGCCCGTAGCCATCAAGGCGGTCGGACTGCCCGATATGAAATGTGTCAGCGACATCCATATCTCCGACTCGCACTTCACCTATTCCAGCAAAGCATGCGACATTGACCCGCATTGCTTGCTGGACATCGAGCAAACCACGTTTACGAAGCTCGGTTCAGAGTTGTAGGATACGATTCCGCGCAATAAGCATATAGCCCTAATAACTTTAAAGGCCGCCCTCCAACAAGGCGGCCTTTTTGGGTACAATTAATAAACGCTCTGTTTCTGCACCTTGCGGTTGGCAGCTGTGGCGGCCTCGATGACAAAGACACCCTTTGGCAGCTGGAACACAGATTCGGTCTTGTCAGGAGTGTCAGCATAGACCAATCGGCCTGTGGCATCGTAGGCACGGATAGCCGTTAGCGGTGCTGTCGTTGTAGAGACGACATGCACCCTATTGCCCTCATCATATATCAGGATCTTGCTCTCTGCGACTCCTACCTGCGGATTGCCACAGACCAGGAAGAAACGATTCTGTGTCTGTCCGGGAACACAAACGGACATGCCTTCCTCTATAGGGGTCGATGTCTCCAGATAGGCGTCGTAGAGTAGGAGGGGTGAGGGGTGAGAGGTGAGGGGTGAGAGGTGGTCGACACCTGTGAAGGTCAGCACACAGTTTTCGTTGCTGTTGCTCTCCACTCCGATGGGCAGACAGGTAAAATTGTGTAGACGGTTTATGCTTGTCGCCATCTGTCCTGTAAGGGTGTAGACCACAGGAATGTCTGATGTGATGTCGCTGACCAGGAAAGTTTCCATGTCTTCCTCCGGCCGGAAGGCGTTGCAGGCATCAGGGCTGACGATGACCCGTGCTTCACTTCTATTGCCAGCACGCTGTGCCTTGATCAGGAAGAAGGGGCGTGCAGGGTTGTCGTCGGGTGTCTCTACTTTGGGCTTTCGTACCATCATGTCAGTGGTGAACGTGATGGTCGTCTCGTTCAGTTTGTCGGCATCGGTCGTTCTGACGAAGAACGCATAGCGTGCAGGCACGATTTGTGTGCCTTTGAAATCCTCGCCATCAATCATTCCGTTGACAACCACGTCTGTCCATTTCCACTCTTTTCCTTCACCATAGAGCTGCTGATATTGCTCCATCAGGTTTGTGTCTGTCTGAATGTCGTTATCCTTCAGCATGAGGTAGTAGGGAGCCAGATGTGGGTTTTTGTCGAAGAACTTCTGCATGTCGAGCCCACAAATGAAAGGATTGCAAGCCAGGAAATAGCCAAGACTGCCATTTCCCTCATTCTTGAGGGTGACTATGTAGTCTTGGTTTTCAGTAGTGATGTCGTCGGTACGCAAGCGCCCTCGGTTGTTCAGCGTCAAGGTGTTCTCGGGGTGTTGGGTGATGAGCGTCGGATCACTTCCGTCGTCAATGTAGATGCGTACGCGCCTATCCATACTGTAGCCTTTGCTCCAGTCCCAAATGTCGTAATACTGGTCTTCCTTCGGCAGTCGGAAAACGGTTTTCTCCTCTTCGTTGTTGTGGCTTTTAAAATGATTGATAGGCATGACGCTGAAGCCGCCGCTGTCGAAAGGCACTGAATGGTCGTTGTAGACTCCACTCCAACTTCCTTTCACGGCTACGTTTGCCTTACTCTTGCCCATGGGTTTGTAGACAATTCGCTGCAGATATTCATCGGCATTGAGGGTGTTGTCCCAATTGTAGCCCACACCGTCGATGACCCACTGGCCTGTTCCTGAATCGCCGTAGTTCTCCGTCTGGCTGCCATCGGTCTGGCTCCATTCGGCTCCTCTCTCATAGATGACTGCCTTTGCCTTGTCCCAGGCTCGCTGATAGACTGCTGGTGCGAAACGGTCGTAGTTGAGAGGGTAGGGGGAGTCCATTCCATTCTGCATGGTGATATTGTTCGTTACGTCGAACTGAACATCTTCAAAGTAGGTGGTCTCCTGGCGAGCGCTCCAGGTGGGTGCATACCATTCGGCAGAGAGCATATCCTTCAGGGGGGAACCTACGAGATGCCACTGATTTTTGGCAAGTTCGTATTCTACCCAAGCCTTCTTGTAGTTAAGCAGTTCGGTATGTACCAATTCGGTGTGAGGTTGGAAGACGATGCCGTCGCAGCGATTAGTGGAATATAATTCCGTAATCATGTCCCCCACATCGCGCATTTGCTTGGCTTTGGCCGATGTCTCAGGAGCATTTTCATATTCCTGCGTCCACTCAAAAGTCTGGAAGTCGTAGCGAATGATAGGCGACGACGTCGGGCGCAGAGCCGGGAATCCCGTTTTCACCCCTAGGCTGTCCACCTCATCGCCGTCGTCGTAGAGCCAGGGGGCTTCCGCTTTCTCCTTGGTCATCATCAAGACATTTGTGCAGTATAAGGGAGCAAAGCCCTGTCTGCGTTCACGGTCTTCGGCCGACACATAGTTCACGTCGTTGGTCATATAGTAGTTGTCGGCTTGTTCGTTGGCAGACAGGCGCAGGCCGTTGCTGCCATAGAGCTCATCGAAGTCGGCGCGGCGCCAGTTCTCATCATTGCTCCAGTCGTCGTTGTCTGCTCCTCCGGTCCATACTTCATAGTCGGGTACAATTTTCAGCTCGAGCATGCTGAATCCCTCGCACGACTCTGCGGTGCTACCATCCTTCATGTTTTCGATGAATGGGAAGCGGAGGCTATAGGAATAGCCCTCGCGGACATTGAAATTTTCGTTGAAGAACATTTTGACACATTCTTCCTCATCGACGTTTGTAATGCCTGGTGTGGCCTTGAGGTAAGTGAGTGTTCCCACCACCGGCGGCAAAAGGTTGTCGTAGTTGTCTATGATGTATTGCTGCATGATGGGATCGGTGGAGGCAGTGAGAAGCACCACTTGTCGCTCTGGCTCAGGAGCCATCATGACGTTGAGGGCATCGTCGGGATTAGCCAGGTGCACGCCTCTCAACGGGACATGCAGTTTCTTTGGAGTCGCATCGTTCTTATTCCTGCGATGTACTTTCTCGAACTGACTCTTCGATATTCTGACGCTCAGCGTCCCCAGTTTGTCAGGGTAGTGCTTCTCGCTGAAGCCCGTATTCAGAGAGGGTGCCACACCATCTACTTTGATTTTGACGGGTTGCGGGTCGGAGCAGATAAAGATATAGTCTTCAGTACCACTTTCTATCTGCGTCTCGATGGGGATGGCGCATGCATAGACAAAATGGTCGGTTCCACCATCGAGATTCGGTTCTTCCATGATTTTGATATAGTCTTCACTCAGGTTGATGTCGAGTAATTTCGTATTGAGCAACAGGCGCGGCTGGCTGTTGTCGGCCGGATTGGCCAGCGACCGCAGGTAGTCGAGCATTTCCTGTGTAAACTCCAAGTCGGGATAGAGGTCGGGGGCACCTAATTGAATATCGGTGTAGAGATCTGTTGCTGTGGGGTTCATCAGGCGGAAACGCTTCATGGCCTCGTAGAGGTGTATGGTGCCATCGGCATTGGTGGCTTTCTTGTATTCTGCCACGGTGCCGGGTGTCTCGCTGTCGGTGCCTATCCACCAGTCGAAGTTCACGTCGTCCAGCACATAGTCCGCCTCGTCGCCCTCATCGTTGTAGGTGTAGCCCGCTAAGTCGACGGCAAACGTCTGGGTGGTATTCAGGCAGAACGTCACTTCGTCGAGCGACTGCTTACCCATGTGACCTACTATTTCTATTTTCGGCAGGAGTTTGAAATAACTTTGGTTCGAACACTCATCGAGCAGGTTGAACATACGGGCGAAGTTTTGCACGTCATCGTCGTTGAGCCGACGGCCGGGTTGGATGGTCAGCAATGTGTACGATTTATAGTCTTCCCAGGTGTCGATGCCCATCGTGCCGTTGAACACCAGTTTTCGTATACCATTCTCGGTAGTGGCAAAGACGGTCTCTTCCTCGTCTTCCACCATTTTCTTAAAGGTGTAAGGCTCCATCAGCCCGAAGTTGGTGGTCCACTCGAAGTTGGCATAGGGGATGCGCTGGCCAGTCACCTGTCCATTGTCGTCCACCACATCCACCTTCATCAGGGCTTGGTCGAACGCCTGTTTGTAGCTGTCGAAATAGATGGGATCGTTGAAGGCTCCGGCATTCACGCGGTCCATAAACTCGTCGGTATCATCGAACACGATACCGTGGTCGTTCATCAAGTTCTCGCGAAACTGATTGTAAAACTCAGTGCGGTCGAGAAACACGCAGCAGAGATAGTCGCTAATGCCAGGGGCGTCGCCCGTGGCCTCCTGCTTGCCCTGTGAGGAGAGCAAACTTTCGAAATCGGTTTCCAACTTCATCACAGCCACCTGACCGCCACAGAGCGGAGATGTCATCACCATGCGCACCTTCGGCAGCTTGGCAAACACCCACACATCGTCGAGAAGATAGTCGCCGCCATCGGTCTGATAGCAGTTGTTTTCGATGTCGAGCTCATATTCATCGTATAGCTCATTCACCACGAAATCGAAAAAGAACTGATGCCAAAGCACCTCATAGTTGTTCTTGTCGTATCTGAAGAATTGAGTTGTGCCTTGCCTTCGGGTGTTGTTGTCTATCTGTCCTGGACAGAATGAATACAACACGGTCTTTTCTCCGTCTTTCTTGCCTATCACATGCAGGATAACACCGCCAGGCGCACTGGCGCTTCCACTGTTCACACCACTGGCTGCTGCAATCCAGCCAGAGCACATCAGACGGGAGCCCATACAGAATGTGCCGTTGAACTTGATATTGGCCACCGTTCCTGGCATGTCTGAAGCATCGATATAGAGAAAGCCGGCATCGTTGTCGGATGAGTATAGCTCGCCGGTATACTTGCTCACTGGTACCATTTTGTGGTGGGGGGTCTTGCCGTCCCACTGGTAATTCTCATTGACGGCTATACCGTAGCTGCCCCAGCTTCCCGTTACAGGACCGAAAGCGTAGTTTGTCATTGAGGGCTGCAGCGGCAAGGCAGATGAGTTTCTGAAATCCATTCCGTTGAAATTTCCTTGTGCCCCACCTGTAGCATGGGCATAATAGTAAGCCTTGGGATAGTCGAAGTCAATATGAGCCACGGGGTCATTGCCGTCGCACAATTCACGAAGGCTTTGCGGGGAGCGTTCGCTGCGTGTGGCGTCGTCGCCCACTACGTCTTTGTAATACAAGGTCTCGCTGTTGTCGTCGAAGATTATTGTGAAGCGGGCCAGCTGATAGCGCCTTGTGGAGTTGTTTCCCTCGCGCGCATAAACCTTAAAGACTGCGTAACTGCCCGATGGCACCTTATACCCACTGGGGTATCTAAATCTCAGCAATCGACGGCGTTTAAACTTTGTATCGGTTATGAATGGGGCTCTGTTGCATTCGGGAGAATTCTCGAATCCTATTAGACTGATTCCAGAGCCATGGTCTTCCAACTCGTACGTCACGTAGTCGTTATTGACGACATTCTGAAGATTGTCTTCGCTCTCTATGCCATCTTTATAGAACCAGTAGTTCTCCAGGTTCAGGTTGAGTGGCACGAACTCGTCCCTGTTGCAGATTGTCTCTGAGGGAAAGTGGATGCTATGCTCCTCCAACCAATTATCCTGACCTGCAGGTAAGGCTGTCAACTGACGAGCCATCACGTTGGCATCTATCAATGTGTAAACGTGGCGAAATGTGATGCTGGCCTCTTTCAGGTCGTTGCCCACATAGCTGAAATCCATATATCTCGAGATATCTCCCTGAATCGTCAGGGTGTCGCCTTGATAGCCCTCGGGGATGCGTCCCAACACCGTAACGGGATGATTGCCAATGTCGCCGACAAGGCTCGATTTCTTCATCTTGCTGCCCATCACCAGACCATTTCGGTAGGCGTAGCATTTGGCTTCTGGCAAGTAGTAGTCTGTAGTCAGTGGAGTCTCCTCGTAGGTGGCATCGTCACGCAGATACCAACGTTGATACCAAATGTGCTTACTGGCGTCGTTCTTGTTCGAACTCGACAGATATAGCGGAGAATATACGCCACGCTTTACATAGCGCGTCATGTAGTATTCTGAGGTGTTCTGTATCCGCTCACCGTTGGGAAGTTCTTTCCAACCTTGGTCTTTCTGCATGAACTCTGCAGGAAAACTGACGGGTATTGCATCTGCCCGGTCGGCCAAATAAGACTGGCGATGGATCACCAGGTTGTTTTCTGTTGAAGTGTCGAAAGCATTGAGATCAAGCGTTGCTTTCGTGATGAATAGCCTTCCTTTGTTCTGGATATTTCCATCTGTGAAATAAGAACCTGTCGTCTCTTCATTTGGCACAACCACTTTGTTGCCTTCTGCGCCCACCCGCTGCAAGTAACTGTTGTTGCCCTGTTTGATGACTTTGAACATAGCAGCCCGTTGGGCATCGGACGTAACAATATATCGTTTCGAATCATTGTTCCAGGCAATATATCGGTTGTGTGTCTTCTTGAGTTGGAAGCCATTGTCATCTCCAATCAGCGACCAAGCCTGACTGAATGTCTTCATCAGTACCATCAGGTCGATATCTCTGCCGCTATCCTGTTCGCGGTCAATCAGGCCTCTGGCACCATTGGTGATACTGTTCACGTTGAAGAGCAGATAATACTTGTTGTCTTCACCATAGAGTGTCTGCGCACTCGTTGGCAATAGGGGAAGTGTAGTCAAACTCACAACGGTCATGAGAAACATTACGAAGCGCATCGAACGGAAACGCTCATCTCGTTCCATGCTCCCTGCACCTCGCTTCTCGTTTTTATATACTTCCATCTTCATCTCTGTTTGATAATAGTGTAAACAAACTGATAGGCAAATCCTTCAAGGAGAACCTTCATAGTGATGGTCACCTCGCCATATTGATTGTCATCGTTGGTCAGTTGTCCAATGATGTCGCCAGAAGGGAGCTGAAAGAATTTATCTTCGAAGATGTTCAAATCTCCTTCCATCGTCATTCCTGTTCCCGTTTCTGAGTCTATACACTCGGCATATCGACCATCATCACCTGTCACCCAATTTCCGTCGCCCATACTGAATACAACACTGCTGTCGTCAAAGCTTCGCCACATGCCAGCAGTGTCGCTGTTCTTTCGGAATGCGGGATGCAGCACGACGTAGCCACCTGTGTTGAATGTGATAGATAGAGCATCGGCTGTCACCACGCGCGACTGGAAACCGGCGATGGGCGGAAAGGGTAGGGCCTCGATGCGGAAAATCCAATCGCAGAAAGTAATGGGAATCTTGATCCAGTCGTTTCGACGGATATAAGTGAAGCCCGTGGTTCCATCATCGTCAATGGTGGTATGATTCACGGTAAAGCCGTAGCGATATTCCTCGTATTGCCCATTTCTCCGCACCTTAAATCGCAGTGAATACTGGTTAGTCACAGCCGAGGCCGTGGCGTTTGTCTCGTTGACGTAAAGCCAAGTCGAACCATTCCCACCATTCGGACTCAGAGAGAGGGGCGTTGCCAGACTGACGGGCCATGCAATGGTGTCGTTGTTCACAATCTGGCTTGGCGTGGCAGGTTCCAACAGCGACACATTGGTGCGTTCAAGGGGATAGATTTCATAGCCCAATATCTCGAACGGTTGTACCGTATTGTTCGTGAAGTCGAGTTGGAGCTTTGCCATCGTGCGTACCACCTCAACGGCGAAGGTCTGGTTCTCGTCAGCTACGACCGTCACATTCTGTCCTCCCATCTTGCTCGTCATGGGAAGGGGCAAGTCAAGGTCTTTCCAATTGTTCGTAGTAGCTATCGTTTTTGTTGATAGGTTTGGAAGCGGTGCCCCCTTTGCGATGCCTAAATCGCTCCATTGCTGATCCGTAAGGTTGGCAAACCCATAAACGGTGTAAGTGCCCGGGTCGAGGGTGAACACAAAGGTGTCTTGTTCGGCAGGCTCTATACGCTTGCTCACCAGTTCGGCAACAGTTCCTTCCTTGGCAAAGACCACCCAATAGTTGTTGATGAGTTCGTTGTTGCCCACTGGATCGAGCCAATTGCCTGTTTCGCCACGCGTAGCAGGCATTGGTGCCTTTTCACGAATGGTCACCATCACTCGCCCCTTGTCAGAGGGAGTGGAGTTGGCATCTGTCAACGCATCATCCTGCTGGCATGCCGAAAGAGCAATTGCCAGCACGATGAAAATATGATTTATTCTCAGCTTTTTATTCATTCATAAAGAGTTACTTTAGTAGATACTATGCTTCTGGACTTTTCGGTCTTTTTCCGTTGTGGCCTCCATGATGAAGACACCCTTCGGTAGGCTGAACAGATAGTCGGACTTTTCGGGTGCATCGGCATAGACCAGACGTCCTGTTGTGTCATAGGCTCGAACAGAAGTCAGAGGTGTCGTCGTTGTAGAAACGACATGCACCTGACCGCTTTCACCATAGATTTGGATGTTGCTCTCGGCAACGCCCACCGATGGTGTTCCGCAGACGAGGAAGTAGCGGTTCAGCGACTGACCGGGAGCACGGACCACCATTCCCTCCTCAACGGGAGTGAGCGACTGCAAGAAGGCGTCGTAGAGCAGGAGAGGTGAGAGGTGAGAGGTGAGAGGTGAGAGGTTGTCCACACCTGTGAAGGTTAGCACACAGGTCTCGTCGCTGTTGCTCTCAATGCCGAGTGGTAGACAGGTGAAGTCGTGCAGACGGTTGATGCTTGTAGCCAGACGGCCTGTCAGGGTAAACACCACTGGCACGTTGGCAGCGATCTCATCGTCGATGAGTGTTTCCATATCCTCGTCGGGCAGGAATTGGTTGCTGGCATCTGGATGAACCATCACGTGAGCCTCGCTGCTTCGTCCGTTACGTGTTGCGCGGATGGTCAAGTAGGGCTTGGCTGGGGTGTCAGGTTCTGTGGTCGTAGTGCCATAGGTGCGGACCATCATGTCGCGTGTGAACTTCACTGTCAGTTCGTTCAGGTCTTCACCTAATGTGCGGATGAAGAAGGCGTATTTCGGTGCCACGATTTCTTCACCTTGGAAGCCACCATCATCGATGTGGGCACCACGGAACTTCACCTCGTTCCACGTCCACTCGCCATAAGCGTCCTTATAGTGGCTGTCGTAAGTAGCCGCAGCATCGGCGTTGCCCATCGTCTCGCCATCTTCCAAGACGAGATAGAAGGGTGCCACGTTGGTATTAACACGGAAGAACTCTTCCATGTCGAGGCCGCAGATGAAGGGATTGCAAGCCAGGAACATGCCTGTGCTGCCATTGCCTTGATTCTTGAGCTTCATGGTGTATTCAGCCTTCTCGCCTGTAATGAGTTTCTCGAGGATCTTGCCTTTCTCCACGCCTTCCTCGCCTAGAACGGCGAAGTAGTCGGTGCGAAGACGGCCGCGGTTGTCGAGTTGGATGGTGTTGTCGGCTGACTTTTCTGCTACGAATGCCCCGTCGGCTGGCATGTAGATGTCGCGTTGGAGGTCGAAGTTATCTTCGATGTAGACACGTGAACCAGAGTTCTTGTCGCGCTTGCCGTTAGGAGTACCATAGTCGTAGGTGTCGTACCAGGCATCTTCCTTGGGCAGTCGGAAGATGGTATGCTCGTTGGCATCGCGGTCCTTATTCTTATGAGTGTTGATGGGCATCAGGCTGAAGCCGCCCTCGAAGCCTCCTTCCGAGTAGCGCACGGCGGCATCATTGTAGGTGCCACTCCATGTTCCCTTGATGGCCACATTGGCCTTACCATTGCCCATGGGCTTATAGGATATGCGCTCCAAGTAGTCGTCGGATGATGAAGAGTTGTCGAGAATCCATTCGGTGCGGTCATCGCTCCAATGGCCTGTACCTGTGCTGCCTGCGTCCACCTGCTCACCATCGGTGGTGAGCCAATCGGCGCCCTTCTCATAAAGCACGGCCTTGGCTTTGTCCCACGTGCGCTGGTAGACAGCAGGCGAGAAGCGGTCGTAGGTGATGCTATAACGGCTATTGTCGTCGAGGTTCCATCCGCCACCATTTATCTCGTCGCGGAACTGGATGGGCTCGAAATAGGTGGTTTCCTGACGGGCACTGGTCTGCGGAGCATACCACTCGCCAGAGATCACATCCTGCAGGGGTGAACCCACCAAGTGCCATTGGTTCTTGGCAAGGCTGTACTCCACCCACGCCTTGTCGTAAGAGAGCAGATGCGAGTTGAGCAACTCTGTATGGTGCTGGAAGACAATGTCCTTACACTTGTTGATTTCGTACATTTCAGCGACGAAGTCGTTCTCGCCTGCACCATGACTTGCATAGGCTGCATGCAATGCGTCCTCTTGATCGTAGGGACTTGCCTGGAAGTCGTACTTCAGTATGTCTGTTGCCGTTGAGCGCAGGTTGGGGAAGGGTGAGTAAGTCAGCGTATCCTTATCATCGTACATATCATAGAGTTCCGGGCTGTAGTCGCCACGCTTGGGCGTGTTGTCGTCGAACTTTAAGTCACCATCGGGTGTCATGATAAGCAAATGGGTGCAATAGAGCGGTACGAAGCCGTTGTGGTTGCCATTGGCCTCGTTGGTGAGATACTCTTGTTCGGTGTTAGGGGCATAGCCGTCTTCCTGAAGCAGCAGGTCGTCGTTGTCGGCTCGACGCCAGTTGTCGTCACAATTCCAGTCGTGGTTCTCCTCAGTACCCATCCATACCTCGTAGTCGGGTACAATCTTCAACTTCAGCAGCATGTGGCCTTCGCAGGCACCTGTGGTTTCGGTACCATCCAAGGAATCGACAGCATCGATGAAAGGAACCTTCAGCGTGTAGGTGTAGCCGTCGTGAACATCGAAAGAATCCCAGAAGTAGACGCCCAGGTGGTTCTTATCGGATGCATGCTGTCCTGCATTCGCCTCTTTGCTTTCATCAAGAGCTGCGAGGCTAAAGACTGTTCCCACGGGATAACGGCCTTCCTCGCTATCGATACCGTTGGCAATACTGTCGGTAAAGTAGGGGTCATCGGTTTTGGTGAGATAGATATACGGATCGTTGTTGTTGAGCTGGATGCCGTGCTTCACACCGACAACTTCTTCCGAACTACCCACAGCGCCGCGCACAGGAATCCAAAGCTTTGAGCCATTTCCGCTACGGTCGTGGTCGGCACCATGTTGCACCATCTGGAACTGGCTCATGCGTGCCAGTCGGACGCTGAGAATGCCAGTATCTTCAGGATAGTTGTAGTCCAAGCCTCCCAGTCCATTCTCGAAGCCAGCACTCAGCTGCGGAGCCTTGTTCTGTATGCCAATTCTCAGCGCCTGTGGCTCATCGCAATAGTAGACGACGTCGGTTGGTACCTCATCTGTGCCATAGATGGCTTGGTTATAGTACTCGTCATGTACGGGGATAGCAACGATATAGGTATAGGGATCGTCCTCACTCCACCGCTGAGCCTGTACATTGACCACACGGGTGTAGAGTTCGAGTTGGCCTTCGCGCTCGAGTTGGCGCAGCACGGCGAGCATGTCGTCTGTAAAGTCGAAGGTGGTACCGCTGCTGTCGGTAGTCGTCTTCGGGGTCACGCCATTGAAGGTGCTGGCCGTGGGATAGTTGACGCGGAAGTTCATCAAGGCCTGACGGATGGAGAAATCGTAGCCATCGAGTGTTGCGTTGAAGGTAGCGAGATCGGCCTTCACCCCGGGTTCTGTGAGTTGACCCTCATCATCGTACTTAGGCAACTTGCCATAGAACCAGTCGAAGTTGATCTTGTCGAGCACCCTCTTCTCTTCGTCGTCGGTGTATGCCTCCATCTTGGCGAGCAGCGTGGGAATCTGATTCTCACATGCCACGGCCTCATAGTCGTCGCCTGGAATCTCGATGCCTTTCAGCTCCAAGGGTGGGCGCAGGCTGAAGATATACATTTTGTTACAAGCCGAACGGATGTTGAACAGCTTGGAGAAGTCTTCCACATCATCGCCAATGGCTGTCTCGTAGGAGATGACGTAATACTCGGTATAGGCTTCCCACTCAACGCCGGAAACGTTGCCGTTGAACACAATCATTTGTATCTCCGTGTCATCGACGTTGGCTGTTCTGCGGTAGACAGGCTTCGGGTCGTTCACCACTTCGCTGAACACATATTCAGGCTGAATGTTGTCGTTCTCATAGAAGGTCGACCAGGCGAACTCATAAATGCCAACGTTCTCAGGGTTCCCAGAAGTACGCCTACTTGACCAGTATTGGGTTTTGTTTTCTTCACTTCCGATTTGTGCAGCACGGAAGGCTTCCTTGTAGATTTCATTGTAACGTTCATCATCGAAACGTCCTTCTTTCAGTCCTGCTTCGATCTCAGACTTTGTGAGTTCTTCGCCCAACCTCTGAAGCCCTTCCTGGAATTTAGTCAGGAAAACGTCTTTCTTGATGATGGCAAACGACTTATAGATTTCTTCGGCATTTGTTTCATTCGTAGCCTCGTTCTTACCTAGGATCTCCAGTTCGTTCTTGAAAGGAACTTCCACCTTCAGCATCTTGGCATCGTAGACAGCATCTCCGTTCTCGTCGGTGAGCACGCAGAGCGGTGTGGACCGGTCGACCTCCACAGTAGGCACACTGGCGAAAATCTGAATATCGTCGAGCATGAAGTCACCACCTGTCGTAGATACACAGTTGTTGTCTACATCGAGGAAATAGCGGTCGAAGGTTTCGTCGATGGAGAACTTGAAGAAGAACTGCTGCCAAGGACCAGATTCATATGCATCTGTCCAGGCTGTATTGGTGGTTATCCAACTGTTAGTTGCGTTCCAGATAACGTTAGATACCACTTCCTCTCTGCCATTTTCACGACGCATGTTGAGGGAAATCTGTCCAGGACAGAAACGGTAAAACACCTTTTCCTTCTTTATTGTGCCGTCAGCATTGTAGTCGCGACCGATGAGCGAAAGGATGACACTACTGGGGGCAGCACCATCATTCCAACCAAACGCTGTACCCGTGGTAATCCAACCAGAACACAACAACTCGTTGCCTGCGCAGAACTCTCCTTCGAAGGGAACCGTCACGACCCTACCTGCACGCTCTGAAGCGTCCACATAGAGGAAGCCGGGCACCATGCCTGTTGCTGGTTTGAAGAGATATTTGTCAATCGCTGGGTTCTGGCGCAGACGATTGTTGTTGACACCAAGGAACGGACCCAAGGCATTCCAGAAGCCTGTTTCTGAAGTCAATACATACTCGCCCCACTTACAATCGTAAAAATAGCTTTTGTTACCACCCTCTGGTGAGTCATGTGTGGCAGGCATCACGCCTTTTGTCTCGTTATAGGGATCCGTCGGATCCTTCCATCCATTAGGATCATTCCATTTTGTAGAGTGTATATAGTTGGCATTCGAGAAGTCAAGTGCCAATTGTGAACTTTTGAAAGTTCTCATCCTCAGATCGGCATTGTTTGCCCAGCCGCTTGGAACATTCATGTTCTGCATACCTTGGACAGAGTTCTCGTATTCTGCCGGGTAGTCGAAGGTGATACTGGCAATCGGTTTGTTGGCAGTCAACTTCTGCAACCCGATGGGGGAACGTTCAGAAGTTTCTGTCAAGACATCCATCCACGGGAGGGTAGCCGTACCTTCGTCGAAGATGATTTCAAACTCTGCAATCTTATATTTCTTATTATTACCATTCGCATAGACTCGAATATAGGCAGGATGCTCAGGACCACTGGCGTTCACTGTGCCATTATTGGGATATGCAAACGCGATGAAACGGGAGTCCCCCCTAACCCAATTATTATTCCCGTCAGCTTTATGGTTGTTATAAACCAGTCCATCCTCGCTCTGTATATGATTCTTGATTCCACTTTGGCCATTATAATTATTTCGGTTGACCAAGAAAATACCAGTCCCATTGTCAACCAATTCTATCGAAATTGCACCTTCTTCTCCTAAATTCTGTAGTCCCCCCAAATTACGAAACCAATAGTTACTGATTTCATGCTCAAGGGCAACACAGTCTGGCTCAAAATAGACAGACCTTGCTGGGAAATGGATGGTTTTCTTCTCTAAGAAATCTGTTTCATTCAGGCTATTGGCCAGTTTTTCAGCACTGCGCAAATGCCAGATAACGCGCTGTGAAATGGATGGCTCCTCATTGATGGTACCATCGCTATTCCAAGTCATATCAGTAAAGTTAGACAAGTCGCAGGCTATGTCCAGCTCATTCACGCCCCGAGGTAGGGTTACCGTGAAACTATTATTCACATAGTTAGATGGATTCTCTTCCCATCGATTACCATTTATATGAATACCTGTCACCAAACCATTATCATAGCGAACTGTGCGAACACTGCCAAGACCCAGAATGCCATTATCCAGCAATCCATCAGTCCTGTAGTTGTAGAAGCGCTGGTAGTCTCTGTGCAAAATGACAGAACCGTACTGTATCATGGGGAAATAGACCGTGGTGGCTTCACCAGGCTTCACATAATGCGTAAACTCATAGACAGAAGTATACTGCATCTGCTTGCCATAGCCGTTGTCTACCCATTCTCTGCTACCATCGACAAAGCCTTCGGGGATGACATTCGGATTTTCGGCCTTTAACTCCTGCGCCTGCTTCACCAGCTGGTGCACCCGATGCTGAATCGTTTTCCCATTCTGTGCTTGTGCACCTGATGTCCCAAAGAATAAGCTCCACAGCACGAGGAGCGCTGCGCTGAGCGTATGTGTATGTTTAGCTGTGCGTCTCATATCGTATCTGATGATTGTCATTTTTCCTATACATATATATCTTACGAGTTTTTTGCCAAAACGATGTTGTAGCTGAAGGAGTACAGTCGGCCTTCAAGTTTTACATAGAGGGTCAGTGTCAGTGTTCCTTCCACATAGTCTTCGTTCACCAGGCTGCCCACGAAGTCGCCTGTTACCAATTGTTCAAAGAGGTTGATGAAGGGTGTTCCTTCTTCCTCCTGATATTCTTGAGGCTGAATCTGGTTGTATTTCATGAGCCAGGTGTCGCCCGTGAGGACCATTCCTGTGCCGTCTTCGTTCAATGCTTCGTAGCGGTCGTAGAAGTTATATGCTTTATGCTTGTCAGGATTTGTCTCGCCGTTGTCCTTTTGCTTCATGTTGCCCACGGGTGTATACCTGATGGAGCCGTCGGGATTCAAGGGCAGGTTGAACTCCACTTCGGAGTCGAAGATGTTTCGCCATACGCCTTCGGGGTCGGTATTCTTCCGGACCATTGGCCGCACGCAGATGTTACCACCCGTTCGGAACACTGCTGAGAGAGCATCGGCGGAGACCACTGTGGTCTGGTAGCCGGCGATGGGCACAAACTGGAGCGCTTCGATGCGGAACGACCAGTCGCCAAACTCTATGGGAATCTTTATCCAGTCGTTGCGGCAGATATAGGTAAAGCCGCCTGCAGCGTGGTTGACGGTGAAGCCGTAGCGATACTCCGTCGTTTCCACACCTTCAGCCAGGTAGCGTTTGGCCTTCAGCCGGATGGAGTATTGGTTTTCCACGCCCGTAGCGGTGGCGTTGCTCTCGTTGATATAGGTTGTCAGCGTGCCTGAGCCTGTCGTGGCTTCCAAAACGAGAGGGTCAGCGAGGGTCACTTGATAGGAAGTCGTGTCGGCATAATGGATGTTGTCCAGCGTTGTCGGCTCCGTCAGCTGTACGTTGGTCGTGGTGAGGGGGTAAATCTCGTAGCCGAGAATCTCTATCTTCTGTCCTGATTTGTTCGTCAGGTCGAACTGCATTTTGGCCATCGTGCGCACCACCTCAACGGCGAATGTCTGGTTTTCGCCAGCAACGATAGTAATCTGCTGCCCCCCCGTGCGACTGGTCATGGGGATGTTTTGGTCCCATCCATTGGTCGTGTTGATGGTTCTCTGGGCGAAGTCAGTGGGTAGACTACCCTTCGTCGTCACTTCACCATTCGGATTCTTTACAGGTTCCGTGATGCCCGTAGCTGTCCACTGCTCAGCGGAGAGATTGGCAAAGCCATATACCGTATAATTGCCTGGGGCAAGGTGGAAACGGAACTCATCCTGCTCCACACCTTCTTGAGCATCGACGGTGTTGGACACCATTTCCACCACCTCATTGCTGCTGTTCACAAAAACGACCTTATAGTCGTGGATGCGCTCTTTGGAGTCCGCAGGGTCGAGCCAGTTGCCCGTTTCTGTACGTGTGGCGAGTGCCGGGCGGCGCGCTTTGATGGTCATGGTGACGCGTCCCTTGCCTTCGGGTATGGGGTCTGTCTGCACCAGATTGTCGTCTTGCTGGCATGCTGTGAGACAGCCAACGAGGAGTAGAAACAGGAGGTGCGAAGATATGCTATAAGTCCAGATCTTTTTCATTTTCTTATACGGGTATTACGGGGTGAGTGACTTCACGCCATTTTCGTACATAGATGATGGCTTTGAGATATTCGGGGTTACGAGGATCGGGCTTCACGGTGCCGGGACCGCTGATCTTCGAAACCTGCACGCGATAGATGTTGTTGCGGACGATGCCAAACTCCATGGGTCCGTGAACGCCGTCGTCGCCGTTGTTGGCATGACGCAGCCAGACGTAGTAGTAGCACAGGCCATTGGTATATTTTGTATAGGAAGCGATACCGCTGTGTCCCTCGACGACGGTGTTTCCATCCTCGTCTTTGAACACCTTGTTGTAGTAATCGCAATAATCCTTTGCTGCATTTTCATTGTCGAAGTACAGACACTTTTCCTCTGCGGGGTCGTCAGTGCAGAGTACGCGCCAGAAGTCGTCGCCTTTCTGATAGGTTGTGCTCTCCGTCAGTTCCCCTTCTTCTGCATGGTATGCCTTGTAGACCTTGGCAGGCACGTAAATGCCTTTCAACTGCAGGCCTGTGGCGTATGCGGACACAGTCTGGTCTTTGTCGAAAGTATTCTCATTGACATAGCCTATGGTGTAGCCATTGACCGTCGTAATAGTTGCTGCCCAGTCGATATGCGATTTGAACTGCTGCGTGGTGCCGATGGGGGCATCGTTAGCGTAAGTCTCGGCAAGCGAAGCGTACATCGTCGTGCCGGCATACCAGGAATCGGGCCATGACTCATTGAAGGTTCCACTGCGCAGAGCGGTTCGCGGGTCGATGACATAGTTGGTGGCTGTGCCGTCCTTGCTGAATGTCTCGTCGCCAAGATACTGGAAACCGCTAGTGCCGTTGACGTCCTTTGCCACCCGCTTCAGCATGTAAGAAGGGAGGACGCACCCATTGACAATTTTTACATGGGTGAGGTAGAAATCAGCAATTTTAAGCGTGCCGACAGCATTCTTCACGACATAATCGAGCGAACTACTTTCGGTATCGAAGGTCGCGCCTGCGAAGTCGAAGTCGATGCGGGCAGCTGTTCGCTCGATGTCGATATGATAGTTGATGGGGTCGTCTTTGGTCCCTTTTCCCCCCAGCGTATAGCTATTGGTGGTGCTCGACATGGCAAACTTCGTGGGCTTGCCTTGATTGTTGACTGTCCATGAGCTGTATGTTTGATAATCGAAAATATCCTTCACTCTGGATCCTACTTCTTCTGTGATATCCCCCACGTTGGCTACAACGATGAATTGCAAATCGTTGATAGTCATTTTCTCGCCTTTGTAGAAAGCGAAGTCGGCTGTGACGATGGCCGGGTCATCACCTTTATACTCAGTATGCCCAGCTTCGGTTCCTGTCTGGTCTGTCTGTGCATCGGCGTTGGCATATCCACTTGCCAGAATCGTGATGTTTCCTGCTTCTTGGGCAGTCAACTCTGTGATAGCCTTTCCACGATAGGCAAAGATACAGACGTCATGGATTCTGTTCTCATCGTCAGTCCCGAACTCCCATCCGTCGCCTTTTTCTCCCCCGTTGGGTCGATCGTTGTCGGCACGCGTGTTCTGCCCTCGTGTGTCGATGGTCAGTCGGATGTGTAGGCTGTCGCCCGATGCTGAGTTATCATTCATAAGGGGACAGGTGTCATCGAGGGCATCACAGGCAGAGAAACCTGAGATGACTGCGAGGCCAAGGGCTGTTTGAAAGATATGTTTTCTTATCGTCATTGCTTTTTATATTTTAGCGGGGAAGACTCGTTGCTGTCAGCAACGCATTCAACTCTATGGATAGACTAAATGGCTTACTCCAGATTTACGTTCTGCCAGCGCATTTCCCATGGCAGGGTGTGGATATGGAGCGATATGAACTTCCACTCCTCGCCAACGAGGGTGAAGTCGAGGCGATAGTCGTAGGCACGGTCGAGAAACTCTTGTGCAGAGTATTGAAAACGCTCGAAGGCGCCACGGCCCTGTGCCAGGTATTCGGGCAGGTTGATGCGGAGCACTTCCTTGCCAGAGGAGCGGTGAATGAGATAGAGGAAGGCGGGAGCCACGGGATTTGTGGCGTCGCGCAGCATCAGGCGGTTGAAGTCGAGGTCGGCGTGAGCCGTCATCTCATAGTCGTGCTCAGGCACGGTATAAGACGATGTACCCATTACATTATCATAATAGGTGTTCCACTCGTCAAAGGGACGGTAGGTGATCATGGGCTGATTCTGAGTGTCCACCGTGTTGTCGTAAAGGATGCGGCCGTTGACATCGGTAATGTACACCTCATAGTCCTTGATGTCGCAGTCAGCGCGGTTCACGGTTTGGTGGATGGCCACATGCAGACGCTTGGTGTCGCGGACGAGCGACATGGTGCAATGGGTGAAGGCCCCCGTCTTCACGGTGACGGTCTTGGCTGTCTGTTCAGCACGAGTGATGGGGGTGTTACCGTATTCTACAGAGCGGAGCGTGCCGTGCCAGAGGGTGTCGAGCTGCTGCTGGTAGACGGGCTTCTCCACTGCGGTAGCGGCAGGGAGTTCCTGAAGGTCTACTCTGAGGTCTTGCTGCTTCTGTCCTTCGGTACGGATATAGCGAATGCCATTGTCTTTGGCTATCTGATTGTATGGCCGTTGGTTGGCTAATGCCAGGAGACGGTATTCTCCGGCTGGCAGCCCCTCTACGGTCATGCGGTAATTCTTGTCGCGCAGCGGTTGAGTCGTTGCGGTGTTCTCCTCCGTTTGTGTACGAACGAGACGCCCTTCGTTGTCGTAGACGTAGAGCGTTACGCTGCCCACATGGTCGTTGAACATATCGGCACGCTCGACATTATAGTCATAGACGAACTCCACGTAGAGACCCTGCGGGCACTCATCGAGGTCGTCTTTCATTTCGTCGCAGGCATTCATCGTGAACAGTGTGATGGCCGATGCGGCTGCTATCATGGTGTGCTTGACCGTATTCTTGAACTGCATAGTTTTATATATTAAATAGGTATTATTACTTTGATATGGTGAATAATGCAGGCAGGGTGGCAGGGCCTGTCCCCTGCCTGCACTGGTCGATTATTATAACTCAAAAAGTATGAAGAGTCTTTTTAGAGGATAACATCCTGTGTACGGAGGTTCCAAGGCAAGATGTGTACGTGTACGGAGATGTACTGCTCTTCCTCAATCACATCGTCAGGAGTATCGTTGTCCTTGACGGTTTCGGGCTCGGCAGAACCAAGCTTCTTGATAGAAGAAATAGTCAGCTTGTACCAGTTGTTGCGGACGATACCATAGCGGCCCAGGAAGTTGTTGTTGCGAGCCTCCACTTCGGTGCCGTAGATCTGGTCGATGTTCTCACCCGGCTGTTCGATGTAGGTGCCAGTAGCCGTCCACGGTGTCTCGAATTCGCCGAAGTGCTGGATGCGGACATTGTAGTAAGCGATACCGCTCTCATAGAGAGTGACGGTCAGCTCGCCCTCAGCCTTTGTCTTGGCTGCAGTCCAAGCATCTGACATGCCAGCGGGCAGCTCACCTGCGTAAGCAGCGCCATCCTCTGTGATTTCATAGCTGATGGTGTAAGTCTTTTCACCGGCTGTGGTCGTTGTCTCGACAGCTGCAGAGATAGCTACCTCGTAGGTCTTACCTTTGTTGGCGGCGGCCAAGGCAGCAGTGACATCGTTCATCCACTTGTTGACTTCATACATCTGGACGGCCTTAGCTGCGAGAGCATCGTTGATCTTGTCGGCAGCATAGTACTTGGTATCGTTGGAAACAGAGTAGAAGCTCTCACCACCGTTGAACTGCACCTTGATGCAAGCCATCGTGGTGTTGTTCCAGTACTGGTTCTCCACGTTGAAGGTGTTCTCAGTCAGATATGCCTTGCCTGTGAGTGCATTCCAAGTGCCATCAACAACAGCAGCGGGGTTGACCAATGTAGCCTTCTGGTCATACTGCGGGTCGATGCCGAAGAAGGTGCGATAGCCTGTGGTGTGATCCTGTCCGGGGAGTGTCGGAGCAAAGTCGTACTTCGAAACGAAGCGATACTTGGCATTGGCGTTTGTGGCATTTGCATTGAAATAGCCGAGCCATGCCTCCTCACCCGACTGGCGGGTGTTGTAGTAAGTGGGCTCCGTGTTGAAGATCTGCCATCCGAGTACTTCGAAGGTCATTGCATCCTCACCATTCTTTACCTCGCTGGTAGCACCATCAGCGCTGACAGTGACCTTAGCGGCGGCACGCTCTACATAGACGCAACCTGCGGGAGCATTCTTAGCTTCTTCCTCAGTCTTCTTAATCTGCGACTTGTCGAGCTTCACGGCAGTGAACACCTTGCCTGTAGAAGCTGCGCTACCGCCAGCTGTCTCGCTGATAGGAGCGTTGGTCATGAGCATGCCTTCATTGCTAATCTCACCTGCAAGCGTACCACCGATGGTAGCAGCATCAAGAATCATCTTAGAGAAAGTGGGGAAGTCTGTTCCGGCTGCGGGAGCTGCAGAGAGAGCGCTCTTGTTGTGGTTCAGCACCACGTAAGCGTAGAGATTCTCCGAGGGGAGCAGGTTCAGGTCTTCAATCTTGGCAGTTGTCACGCCACTGGTCTGTGTCACCTTGGTGTCCGGATCCTCGTTCTCACCATCTGTGTCGTTCGTGAAATCGGTGGACAGCGGATACATCTTGTAGTACTTGGCAGTCGACTCATCGTCGCCTACGAAAAGGAACAGGTTGGCGTTCTTCACTTCGAACTCTGCTTCCTCACCATTGTTGAGGTCGTCGTTGGCACGGGTGCCGCCATCGGTAATGTTGGGCAACTGGATAGCGATACCCACATAGCCATCACCATTGGTTGCGATGGTACCATTGTCAACAGCATCATCGCTTGAGCAAGCTGCCATCGAGAGGGCCAGCACTGCTACTGATGATAATTTAAAAAACTTTTTCATGCTTAAAAATTTTAAGTTATTAATTAAGTGAATTAAAAAATGATATAGTATTCTTTGTGATTACTCTCCTGAAAGCTCTGCAATCTCGTCGAGTTGGGCCTGAGCCTCGCTGACTCCGCCATTGAGGGCCTGCTCCATGAGAGTGCGGGCCTCAGAGAGGCGCAACTGCATCTTGCGGATGCCGCCCAGCACGTAGGCCTGCTGCGGATCCTTGATGTTGGCGGGCAGGATTTGCTCGGCTCGTGCATAGTCGCCCTGACCTACTGCCGTCTGGGCTGCAAGGAGGATGGCACGCGGGTTGTCAGGCAGGAGTTCTGCTGTGCGATAGATGATGGCGCGACCCTCGGGCGTGTCCATACCAGCGTCTTGAGCCAGTGCCACGAGCTCAGCGAGTGAGAGGTCTTGTGGCTTCGTTCGATAAATCTCGCGGCTCTCTTCGAGCGTGTAGGGACGGATGTTGTAGACGATGGTGTAGTCGGAATGGCGCAGTCCGGGATAGACATCGGCCAGAAGCTGACGGTAACGATCGGGGAACTGCTTCTTGATCTGTGCATCCTTGGCGTCGGGATCCATCTGCGAATCGATGATTGCTAAGATGGCGGCGCGCTCTTCCATTTGGCTCTTGTCTACATATTCGCGAAGACCTGCCCAGTCCTCAGGCGTAGAGGTCGATCCGATGACACCGGCCTTGAACTTGTAGAGCTTCTGGATGTAGTTGGAGAGCGTAGCGGCACGATTCTCGGCCAGCCAGGTGTTGTGCTGATAAGTGCCCTCGGGCGAAGCATATCCGTGGATGGTGACACGGTCGATGTCGACATCTTTCTTCCCACGTACTTCATCGATGGTGGCCAGAATCTTCTTCAGCTCCTCAGGATTGCGGCGATAGGTCGGGTCGAGGTTGATCTTGTCGAGGCGGAAGTCCACGTAGGCCCGTCCCTCAAGCTGACGCACTTTCTTATAGTCGTCGGGCATGAGCTGCACACGGAGCAGCGGCACGCGCTGCGGCTCCTGGTTGCGTGAGAGACTGGGCACGGAGGGCAGGTTGGTCAAATCGCCACATCCGCAGAGGTCTTCTTCGAGTACCAGCTCGTAAGAGCGCATCCAGGGTTGGTAAGGGATGGTGGAGTGGTAGAACTCCGTCTGCCGGCTTCCGGAGCGCTTCACGTGGCGAACATCGCGGTAGGTTTGGTTGGCCTGCCCGCGTCGATAGAGCACGTGCTGAGCACGACTGTCCACCACAAGAGGATCGAAGGCCACTCGCTGCAGGCCGTCTTTCGAGATAAGCACAGGTCTGATAGCGACCGACTGTTTGTGGTTAAGAGAAAGATCATCCAAGCAGACGTCCATAGAGAGTGCCATCTGACCCTCTTGTCGCGTGAGAACAGCATTGCGCACGACAGTTTTCTGGTCGCTCAGGGTCTGTGCCCAGACTTGTGTCGTCGTCAGCGCTGCGAGCGCAACTCCAGCGCGAATGATATTTTGATTGAGCTTCATGATGTTCTATATTTATAAATAAGGTGTGACGATTAGAAATTGTAGATAATGTTCAAGGCAGCCTTTGTGGGGCCGAAATAGTTCTTGTGGCCGCGCCAGATTTCGCTTCCGCACTTCTCGCAGGGGAACTTCTTAAACCATACGTAGTTGTAGCCTACACCGATTTCGGCTTCCATGCTGAAATGCTTGGCCAGAGGCCACTGATAGCCGTAGCCGATGCCCGCACCGGCAAACCATCCTTCGTAGCGATGGTCGCGCAACTGCTTGTATATGCCAAAGGGCAGGTGAATCTTGCCTGCATTGAACTGTCCGCCCTGTGCATGGAGGGCAAAGAAATGGCCGTTGAATTTCTGGCAGAGCCAATAGCGTGCTTCGGGCTGCACCATCCAGTGCTTCCATTTCTGGTTGTTTTTGAGTGTCCATAGGTTCACGCTACCACTGACATCGGCCGACCACTTGGGTGCCAATCCTACTTCTAAGGCGAGGTTCGGAGAGAGCAACGCATCGTAGACGAGATTGTTCTTCAGCGACACTTGTGCCAGTCCTTTCTGAAAGCCCACTGACATGAAGAGCAGAAGAAACATGCAACACTTGATTTTTTGACTTCTTATCATAACTTGTATTTTAATATGTTTAATCGATACAATTCCATATAGTTTATCCCTATACTGATTTCGCTGCAAATTTATACAATAATTGTAAAATTGGTCTTTCTAAATATTATCTATATATGTCAAAAGTGAACAAAATATTGGATTTTTTTATTTTTGACATATCAATTCTAAGAAAAATGAAACAAATAAAAAAAAATATACTATCTTTGCAAACACAAAATCATCTGGATAACTATAATAAGGTGTACTCATGAAAGAGAATAATATCCTTGAAGAACTAATCATTCTAAAGAAAGTCGTGGCAGAACAAAAGAAAACCATTGAGACGCTTTGCGAAAGAATCAATGAAGTAGAAGTGATGAAAAACGGTTTACCCCCAGTGAACACTAAGGGGAGGAACAGCAGGTCTGATCTGCCATTGCGTGAGTCGGACGAAAAACTGCTAATGCGACTGAAACTGTTGATAAACGAAAGTCAGTTGTATAAGTGTCCCGACGTCATGTTTTGGAAAGTTGCCGCCCAACTTAACGTCACGCAGAAAAGGCTGAAAGAGGTGGTTTGCAGCACCAATTATCATAACCTGAAGAATATACTGAACCACTATCGCGTATTAGCTGCCTGCCAAATCATAATTCAACATCCAGCTTACAGTATTCAAGCCGTGGCTGCTGAAAGCGGATTCTATAGTCTGAAATCCTTTTACCGTTGGTTCCAACGCGAAGTGGGCACTACGCCCACCAATTACAGGAGTAGGAGGATGAAAGAGAAATCCGAAGGCGACGATAATCACAAATAAAGGCTTATTACTCCTTTCCGATGTCTGATCACGTGCTCTTAGATATCTGATCACGCGCTCTTAGATGTCTGATCACGCGCTCTTAGATGTCTGATCACGCGCTCTTAGATATCTGATTACGTTCTCTTAGATATCTGATTACGACTTCTCCGATGTCTAATCACAGAGTCGCTACTATCTAATCATAAGGAATGGCAGATACACGTCGTGAAAGAACAAAAGGTTTTTAAGCAAAACACCCCAACACCTACCCAACACCTACCCCTACATAAAGTGAGGATGATGACATTTTTTGAGTAAGCATCTTGATACAAACGCTTACTTTGTTGGTTGGAAGAATCATTCGCTGATACGCATGGTGAGTGAAATGCGATTGCGGCGGCGGTCGACGTCGGTTACCATCACCTGCACATGCTGGTGGAGATGAACCACTTCGTTGGGGTCGCGCACATAACGGTTGGCCAATTGTGAGATGTGTACGAGGCCGTCCTGATGGACGCCGATATCGACGAAGGCGCCAAAGTTGGTGATGTTGGTGACAATGCCCGGCAGAATCATGCCTGCCACCAGGTCGTCGACCTCCTTCACGTTAGGGTCGAACTCAAAAGCTTCCAACTGTTCGCGTGGGTCG
>JAEEGL016887140.1_pt1 | contig 24791 bp, 21 predicted proteins | sample 9134231 | NCBI WGS metagenome assembly JAEEGL01 (sample SAMN16246548, study PRJNA631951) | gut metagenome | biome: gut microbiome; feature: rumen; material: fiber-attached | host: Bos | place: Iran: Karaj | collected 2018-10
AATGAGTAAATGTAGCAGCATTCGTATTAAGAGCTTTGAGTTGAGTATTTACAAATGTGCCTATATTAAACATGGCACTCTTCTCTTTCCAAACAGCATAGAGTTCAAGTGGGTTCTTGGAAGCGGCCACACCTTCAAGTGCAGCACCATCTGCGTAGACAACTTCGCCATCTGCACTGGTGGCCCAGCCCATAAACTTGTAATGTTCCTTTTCAAATGCGTTTGTTCTCAATTTGACATCATATGGCTCTGCCGTAGAGACATAGTAGCTTGGCATGAGTGCGTAGTTTGCTTCGTCGTTCGTATCGTCGCCGTCATTATCATGATAGCGGATATAGATAGAATCCTTTGGTGTGAAGTAGCCTGGTTTGCCATTGTCTGGGTCGTCGATGCGAGAGTGGACACCATTTATGCCTTGTGATCCAGTAGAGCCTGCACCACCGACAATCTTTGGTGTAGCATATTCATATGTCCATTTAAGAATATCTTCAGTTAATTTACTTAGATCGGTATCGCTTGAAGCATAGATGGTTTCTATGTTTCTGCTCTGATGGAATGTATGGTCTAGGTTATTGACGCCGGATAGATCCCAGCCGGTCAGGTCAAGCGTTGCCAAATTTGTCATGGCGCTGAATGCTCTATTGAGATTGGTTAAGCTATTTGTTGCACCCCAACTGCTTAGGTCTAGGCTAGTAAGACTGGTATCGTTTGCGAAGATTGAAGCCATACTTATTACACTAGCAGCCGTAAAGTTGGAACCAACAGTTAACGTTTCCAGTTTAGACATATTACTAAACATGTTACTCATGTTTGTGACGGCACCAGTATTGAAGTTGCTAATATCGAGTGTTGCCATGTTGCTTACACCATTAAACATACCGCTCATGTTTTGGACATTTGCAGTATCAAACATACTTAGGTTAAGAGAGGTGAGTTTACTAGATCCCGCAAACATGCTTGCCATAGTAGTAACATTCGCAGTACTAAAGTCGCTACTGAATTTAACTTCTTCAACAGTCTTCATATTAATAAATGATGATGCATTCTTAAGGTCGCGAGTCTTCCAGCTGCTGAGGTCTAGGTTTACGATTTTTGCCCCGTTGAACGCCATGGCAACATTTGTAACTTTCTGTGCATCAAAGACTTCTGGGAATTTAATTGAAGTTAATAGTGAGTTGTATGCAAAGTACCCCATATCTTTACATCTGCTAACATCCCAGTCGCTAATATCAACATTCTTAATTTTGGCAGCTTCAAATGGAGAGCGGCAACTGCCGGTAATAGAAGTGGTATCAAAGCCGGTTAAATCGACGTTATCTAGTGGGCCTAACGCGTAGAATGAATATTCAACAGAGCCAGTGTTTGTAAATCTAGGTTTATAGTCTTCGCTCCACCAGTAAAGATTTTCGCCATCAGCCCAGGCCCAAATTGGATCAATTGTAGCGGAAAGATCTGTAGCGGTCGCGATAACTTCATCACTTGGTCTGCCGTTTGGATAATGAAGGAAGTTCTTAACGTCTGGGTTTGCCGAAATGATTGGATTAATATTATCGCGAAGTGCAGAAACCGATGTATTGTGGGTTCTGACATTCAACGCTGCATCAATCTCGCGCCACTTAGCATAAAGGTGGACTTCGCCGCCATTGGCGTTGAGATTCTTGATTGTGGCTTTGTCGGCATACTTAGTGCCGGTGCCATTTGCGTTCGTAGTCCATTCTACGAGTTTATGTTGCCACCAGGTGTATTCGATTGGATTGAGTGTGGTCTCTACATCGTAGGTTACGACCTGAGCCACCATAGCGTCTGGGTTTTCAACATTTTCGTTGTTGGCATGGAAGACGATTGTGTACTGAGTTGGATTCCATTTAGCATAGAGCGTAGCAGTTCCACCGTCTTCGGTAGTGAGATTATTGAACTCTCCCCGATCCGCATAGTCGTTGCCTTGGCCATCCGCCTGAGTATTCCAGCCACCAAAGGTGTAACCAGTGCGAGCGAAGGCGTTTGCGGTGAGATTATAATTCGTGTCGTATTCAAGGCCAGTCATTGGAGACATGCTGCCGGATATATTTGTATCATCCGTATTAATATCGAAGGCGACGGAATAAGTATTCTTGCGGTAGTGAGCAGTAAACTCGAGGTCGTGGCGGACGCCAGTTGGAACAGTGTACGGCTTGGTTTCAGTAGCTACATCGGTACCAGTCCAGCCAGTGAAAGTGTAGCCTTCTTTGACCGGTTCATTCAAGGTGAAGGATTCAAACTTAGTGAATTTAGTTTTGTTTGCGGTTGCCACGTCACCACCATCGTAGTTATAAGTAACAGTGTATTCTGGGGCAGCAACGTCGGACCAGATAGCTTCGTAGATTTTGTTGCTAAGGCTGTCTGTTTGTGGCAAAGTAATCGTCGTAGAAACGGTACTCTCACGCCAGCCTTCAAAGTGTTGAGTTTTATCACCATCAGCATCGTAGCGATCTTCTGGGTTATGAAGCGTGAAGCTTGGCGTTAAGATCGTGTATGTATCTGGATTACCCTGCGTGTGGAGAGCTGTTTTTTCTTCATCGGTAAGACCGAGGTAGGTAATAGTGTACTCATGCAATTCCCACTTTGCAACCATTGTAATGGCGCCGTTCTCAATAATATTTGTGACGTCTGCCTTATCTGCGTAGTTTGCGCCGTTGTAAGTCCAGCCCTTAAAATCGTAGCCGGTACGAGCGAAGGCATTTTCGCGCAAAATACATTCTTGATCGTATTCACAGTTCGTAGTGGCCATTTCCCCGCTGGTCGCTTCGTTACTATCGTAGTCGACATGGAATGGATTAATAGACCATTGAGCGTAGAGATTTACAATTACATTGTCTTCTGTCGTGAGGTCCGCAACATTGTCTTGATCGCCATAGTGAGTACCAGAACCGTTGGCTTCGGTATCCCAACCAGTATAAGTGTGGCCAGACCATACAAATGCGTTGGCTGGAAGCGTCTTAGCTTCGCCGAAAGTCATCTCGAGATTGTCCATCGCGCCATCCGTAGCGCCGTTACCATTAAATTTAATGGTATATTTGTGCGCGCGGAAAACAGGATGAATCTTAGTATCATCCGTAAATGGTTGAGTTGGATCTACAGGGTTGCCATTTTCATCTTCCCAACCGGTAAGAGTGTGGCCATCTTTAGTTTGCTCTGGAATGTTGACCGGCTCATTGTAGTTTACGATTTCCTCATGCTCGTTGCCTTCTGCGTCCGCCCAAGTGACTTGCAAACGATCTTTGAGTGCGTAGTTGGTAGTGAGTGTAAAGCTGCTCGTCTCGACATTAATTGCTCTAACCGTTGCGGAGACCGTGATAGCAGCAAGAGCGAGCGCTACAACTACGACTCTTCTCGCGCTTCTTACCGTTCTGCGGTTGCGGGATTGTTTGCGCCTAATAATCGTTGCGACACAAATGACGATGAGTGCTGCGCCGGAAATAATTGTAGTGATAGTACTAATACGGATAACCGTTCTGTTGGATTCTGTGCCCATAACGGTTCCCCAACCGGTGTTTGGTACGAGTAATTCAATTTCGTCTGGCTCTTCAACTTCAGTGTATTTAATGAAGAACTTAACGTTGCTGGCGATCGCGCGTGCATCCATCGCGGCCTGAGTTTCGTATTTTGCAACGAATTCGAAGACTAGTTCGCTTCCCGCTGCGATAGTTTCGCCGGCGTGGTTGTCGTAGACATATATTATATATGGATTCGTATTGTCATCTTCGATAGTCTCGATGATATGATCTTTGGCACTGGTGTTTTCGAGGATGACTTTGAATTTCGCTTCGTCGCTTAGCTGGTGGAACTCGATGTTTGAAACGATATTTTCGTCGTCGTAGCTCGTGATGTTCCCCTCTGCCGAAGCGGAGATTTCAGTGATTTCTGCAGTTTTGATTTTGAAAAGATTGCCTGCGGCATACGCAGTAAGTTGGGAGAAGATTGAGAGAGTAAAAATCCCCGCCAAAAAAGTAGCGGTGATAGTTCGCAGTTTGGTATTGCCGGAAACACGACTGCGTCTCCGGAAGATTGCATAGCCAATCATAAAAATATATTACACTCCCTTTGCTTATGTTTATTTTAGCATTTTTGGAGCATCGTGTATATGGTTTTATTTGGATTCTACAAAAAAAGAAGCCCTCACGCTAAGCACATACTGCGCCCTGCGAAGGCTTCATTACCTTTAGGGTATCATGTTCATTTAAAAATATCAATAATCTCGCCGCGTTTCGTTATCAAGATCATGCCTTTAATTTGATTCTGTCTACAAACTAGGTTCATCAAAAACATTTTAACTTTTGAATCATGAATTCTTTTCATGCGCGAAGTGTCAATTATGATTCGTGGCGACTGATTAATTGCGTCCTTAATAGTATGCTCAAGAGTGTTCGTATTAAAAGATTCTGGAGACTTTATCTCATATTCAACACCGTCCATTCTAATATCCGCAGAGGGCAAGTTTCCTTCTTCTTGAAATTCAATATAATGCCCAGCCCGAGCAAGAATTTTTGCCACTCTTTCTTCATGAGGCCAAGGTTTACGACTCGGTGGTATAAAAACTCCGGCTTTATACTTCTTCATTGTTAGGAATTGTAGTTGGTCATATCTATTTTACAACCCCCTCGGGCACTTTCAACAAGCGCCAAACCCACCCCTTGACAATTCAATTTTTGGAAGAATCCGCCTACGCTTTAAATAAGCGGAGCGTTATGTTTATGTAAAGAGTTTTATTGTTGGGCTTCGTATAATTCTCTTGGAATTAATAGCATATCAACAATCGCAACTTCTTCTCCGGTATTCTTTGTGGTATTCATAACGTCACTAACTAGAAACAAACAGTTTCTATTTATGAGAACTTCCTGTTGGCCTTGGGCGTCGGTAACATTGTTTTCCATTAAGAACGCTGATTCGTGGCAACCGGCTGGAATATGGCAGCAGATTTCAACATTGCGTTTGCCATGGAAAGTATTCTCGAGATTGCGCTCATAAAAACTAGCTTCTTTGGTGAGCGAAGAAGACATGAAACCTTTTTCCATGAAGAATTGGCCCTGCATTTTTTTGAGATCCTGCAAAGTTTGAATTCCGTATTCCCTAAATGTTGAAAGATCCGTGCCACGGAAGGTTACGAAGTCTTCGTTTGGAGCTGGAGCCTTTGGAATCGCCTCGCTCACCCCCTGCATAATTCCTCTGTATCTAGCTTCTTTTTCTTCTGTGTGTTGGCCCAGTTTTTCATAATCCCAGTATCCGCGCGCCAAGATGTTGATACCTCTAAAGTCATAACCGGTATAATCAAACAGATTCTTAGAATCTTTATAGCTCAGTTTTCTCATCTGAGCACCATATCCTGGATTGTCCTCGTAAAACTCTTCAACCGAAGAATATTCTTTTGGTTCTGTTTTTAATTTTTCGTCGACATAATCATTAATCGTCTCCCACTTCCCTTGCGATTTGATATATTCAAGCGTGTAATTACAATGCCTTTCTTCACTCGATTCCGGAAGATTAAAATGGAATTTTGGTCGCTCTGCTTCGGCTTCTGCTTTGGCTTTTGCTTCCGCCCTTTTACCAAAGGTACCTTTGAGTTTTTCTAGAATACTCCAACCAGATTTTTTCTTTCCGCCGTTACCCATCGCCTCGACGCTTTCCCAACCGGTAGGCTGATTATTCATATTTTGGGGTTGTGGGATCTGTTCTGGTCGTAATTGGTTCATGTTTTTATTGTAGCATCTCTGCAACAAAAATGAGGACCACTTTGGAGGTCCTCATTTTCCCAAGTTTTATTAAGCGACAATATTTACGAGTTTAGCGTTCTTTACGAAGATGACTTTCTTTGGTTCGCCAGTGACGAGTTTCGCGATCTTTTCTTGTGCGAGAGCATCAGCTTTGATCTTTTCTTCATCGTCGAGATCGGATTTGTCGACGGTCATCTTGGCGCGGAGTTTGCCGTTAACCTGAATGACGACTTCGACAGTATCGGAAGCAAGATGTTTGTCGTCCCAAACTGGCCATTCGTCGTCTTCGATTTCGAGCTTTTCGAGCATTTCGCAGGCCAAGTGTGGAGCGAATGGTTTCAGAAGCTTTGCGAGTGCAACTAGGTCTTCGGTAGAAACGCCAACTTTGTAGAGTTCGTTGACATATTCCATCAAAGCAGCAACAGCGGTATTAAAGTTGCACTTGTAGATATCTTCAGTAACCTTCTTAATGGTCTTGTGGCGAACTACGATAGTGTCTTTTTCATCAGCCTTCTTGGCATCGGCACTAAAGCAGAGCGTCCAGCAGCGGTTTAAGAATCTATAAACACCACCGACGGAGCGTGGATCCCAAGCTGCGTCAAGCTCGACTGGACCGATAAACATTTCGTAAGTACGGAGCGTATCGGCGCCGTAACCATCATTAATGACATCGAGTGGATCAATCACGTTGCCCTTAGACTTGGACATCTTCTTGCCATCTGGAGCGTTGATGTAGCCGTGATAAATGAGCTTCTTGACTGGTTCGCGGAATGGTAAGTAGCCTTGATCAGCAAAGAATTTGCACCAGAAGCGGATGTAGAGAAGGTGAGCGACGGCATGGTCGGCACCTACGTAAACATCAGTTGGAGCCCAGTACTTGATAGCTTCTGGATCCCAGGCATGCTCCTTGTCCTGTGGGGAGGCGTAGCGCCAGAGGTACCAGGATGAACAGGCATAGCCATCGAGAGTATCGGTTTCACGAGTCATTTCTTCGACTTCACCGGTGTCTTCGTTGTAAACGTTTACTTTGAGCCAATCTTTACACTTAGCAAGAGCGGAGCGGCCAGTGTTGTCTGGTTTGTAATCTTCGACTTCCGGAATAATAACTGGAAGTTGATCTTCTGGAATAGCATGTGGCTTACCGGTCTTGTCGTAAGCGATTGGAATTGGACAGCCCCAATAGCGTTGGCGAGAAATGAGCCAGTCGCGCATACGATAGGTAACTTTGGCTTCACCAATACCGCGTTGTTCGAGGAAGGCATTGATTTCTTCGCGAGCGTCTTCGGATTTTTTGCCGTTGAAGTCGCCAGAGTTTACGAGCGTGCCTTCACCGTGGTAGCACTTGCTGTCGTCGGTAGAAGTTTCTGGTTTTTCAATAACCACCTTAATTGGAAGGTCAAACTTCTCAGCGAATTCAAAGTCACGTTCGTCGTGAGCCGGAACAGCCATCACAGCACCTTCACCATAGCCACTTAAGACATAGTCGGCAACCCAGATTGGCATTTCAGCACCGTTAAGTGGGTTGATGGCGTAAGCACCGGTAAAGACGCCGGTCTTTTCTTTGTTTTCTTGGCGTTCGATTTCGGATTTCTTAATGGCGGCTTTACAGTATTCTTCGACAGCTTCCTTGGCGCCATCAGTAACAATTTCTGGGATCATTGGGTGTTCTGGAGCGAGGACAAGGAAGGTAGCACCAAAGATAGTATCTACGCGAGTGGTGAAGACTTTGATTTCCTGTTGAGTATCCTTGACAGCAAAGTTTACGATTGAACCCTTAGAGCGACCAATCCAGTTTTTCTGCATGGTCTTAATTTTGTCTGGCCAGTCGAGAGCGTCGACTTCATCAAGCAACTCATCAGCATATTCGGTAATCTTGAAGAACCATTGCTTCATTTTCTTCTTTTCGACTTCGTGACCACAGCGCCAGCAGCAACCGTTCTCTACTTGTTCATTAGCAAGGACGGTTTGATCGACTGGGCACCACCATTGGTAAGATTCTTTTTGGTAGGCGAGGCCTTTTTTGAAGAGCTGCAAGAAGCACCACTGAGTCCAGTGGTAGTAGTCTGGGTCGGAAGTGTTGATTTCGCGGTCCCAGTCAATGGCGTATCCTAGGCGCTTTGCTTGTTTACGGAAATTATGAATGTTGGTTTCGGTGGCAGATTGTGGAGAGATACCAGTTTTGATAGCGTAGTTTTCGGCTGGAAGACCAAAAGTATCGTAGCCAAATGGACGCATAACGTTAAGCTTTTGTTGAGTATAGAACCGCGTCAATACATCGACGATCGTAAAGTTGCGCACGTGGCCAACATGTAGACCGGCGCCAGATGGGTACGGGAACATTTCGGCGAGAAACATTTTTGGCACACCCTCTTTTTCAGTCGCTTTGAAAGGTTTTTCCTCTTCCCAGCGTTTTTGCCATTTTTCTTCTATTTTGAGCGGTTCATATCTTTCCATAATGCATTTATTATACCATAATTTCCCCTGATAAAAACGCTAAGTTTTGCACCTCTTGCTAAAATCCCCACCTGCGATATACTATAATGCGGTATGGAAATCTTTGTAATGATTCTTGAGATTGTGGGGACCGTGGCGTTCACGATTAGCGGCGTGCTCGCGGCAATGCACAAGAAAATGGATATTTTTGGCGCGATGATTCTCGGCCTCACGACTGCAGTGGGCGGAGGAATTCTGCGCGATTTATTACTAAATATTACGCCACCGGCGGTGTTTTGCGATCCGGTTTATGCCGCGACAGCCGTAGTGACGGCGTTAGTACTATTTGTGCCGGGCGTGGCCGCGAAGGTGGCGAAGATGGAGAAAAGATTGCTCGTGATGGATTCGATCGGGCTTTCTGTATTTACGGTGATTGGTATACATACTGGAATGGTAGCTTCTGGAAATCCATATCTCGCGATATTTGTAGGCGTGCTTACTGGTGTGGGTGGCGGCGTATTGCGCGATTTATTCACTGGCGAACGACCATACATTTTTGTGAAACATTTCTACGCATGCGCGTCGATTATCGGGGCGTTGATCTGCGCTGGATTATGGTCGTTTGGCGACTTGGTGGCGATGGGTGTGGGGGCGTCCGTGATATTCTTATTACGCATTTTGGCAGCGATATTTAGGTGGAGCTTGCCACACGTAAGCTTAGATGAGAAATAAAATACCAGGCCTTGGAACTTGGCCTGGTTTTTGTTGAAATATTTGCTCCTACTCAGTAGGATTTTGCGCATTGATGCGCGCTTCCCATCTATTGGAGCTTTCATAGGAGTTTTTAGAGACCCATCCGAGAAATACAGTGGTTCCACCGAGGGCGATAAGCATCACTATATCTCCGATATCCATTAGGCTTTTGGCCTGCTCGATGAAGGCTATCAGTGCAAACCAAGTCATCGTCATCATCCACAAAGGAATGAGATGTGTGATAATGCACGTCACCATCGGGTCCTTGTCGGCATGGTTTGCATATATCTTCTCGACATATGCATACATGAACTCCTCTACCTTCTTTCCGAATAAGACGAAAAGAAACATTGAAATTAATAAAAATGCGAAAAACATGTTTTTACCTCCTTGTTTTTCTAGGAGTTACCAGCTCTTTGGTAAATTATACGGCTGGGCTTTGTATTATTATAACATATTTTTAATGTTTGTACACTTCCAAGTTTACATCCACAAATAGTACCTGGAACACATTATCCGAGCGGTAGCCGATAAGGCGGGAGTTTTGTCCGTTGAAGCGCACGACATATAAATGCGAGATGTCGTCCGTAACACAACTGGGTAACGGAGCTAGGATTGCTGATTTGTCGATTTTTTCAATGCCGCCGGATTGTTTGCTTTTGACGAAGAGTTTATTCCAGGTTTGATCGCATAATAGTTTAAGTTTGAATAGTAGCTGACTGCGAATATAGTCCGTGCAGCTTGCAGCGTTTAAATCATATTCACTGGACAAGTTTTTGAGCGAGAACAATAAATAATCATCATCATCTGCGGCGTCCTCTAGGATAGGTTGACGGGAAAAAGTATCATTTCTGCTATGTGCATTCTTTTCAAGCCTGCGTTGCAGTCTTTTATTGGATTTCTTGGACATAAACCCTCCTAAGCCGCAATTGCGAGCTGGCTTACGAAATATTCTTTAATGGAGTCCTTGGAAATTACATCGTTAATATTGACGTTTTTCCACGGAGCTTCGCGATGAGTCATGTCGCGGAGCTTCCAGGCAGAAAACTGCCCGTAGGTCTTATAAACACTAATGAGTAGGTCGATTTGCTCGTCGGAAAATTTGTCGAGATCAAGATCATCTTCTAGTTCGATTTGGCTACGACCAAAAGTTTTGAGTTCGTCATATAACCCTGGAATAACTGGACCATGCTGCCAGGCGATAAAGTCCTCATCAAAGATCGGTTTACCCGTCTTGGCTAGACTAATCCCCTGCGCATAGTACAGGAGCTTTTGAGCTTTAAGGTTTGTAATTACGTCGCCACTATCACCATCTGCGTCTTGGAGCTTCAAAAAGAATTTCACTATATCAATGGGCTTGATTGATTCTTTCATAGTAGATTCCTCTTTTAGGTTGATATTATTGGCTACACTAAACGTTTTATTCTCTTTCGTCCCTACCTTCAGTATAACATAAGCATGTTTACTCTTGTCCTTCCTAAGTAGTTCTTGAGATGGATTGTAGGGGATGTGGAAGAAAAATGCAAGCGTGGGTGTTTCGCTCTCTGTTATTCAACAATAATCCACCAAGTTGGCGGTGGATTTTAATTCTACTGTTTCCTACGGCCGAGGTTTCCGGCAAAGTCCCAAGCGTCTAGGAGACGCTGAGTGAAGGATTTCTTGGAGCCGTTGGCTTCAGCGCTGGGTTTTGCGGCGGCGACAGTGGCAGCCGTAGCTGTAGCCGTTGCGGTAGCAGCGGCCGTAGCTATAGCATTATCATAGTCATAGATCTTCTCGAGCATACGGAAAGTCAAGACAACGTCTTCGACGGTGCTGCCGCGGGAGAGGTCGGAGATGGCGTAGTTGAAGCCTTGCAGGATTGGGCCGGCGGCGGTGAAGCCGCCGAAGCGTTCGAGGCTCTTATATAATATATTGGCGCTGTTTAGGTCTGGGCAGACCAAGACATTGGCGTGGCCGGCGACTGGGGAGTTTGGCGCTTTTTTGCGAGCAACTTTAGCATCGATAGCAGCATCAAGTTGCATTTCGCCATCAATCATTATTTCTGGATGATCAGTATGAATAGAATCAATAACTTCCTGAATCTTGGCAATAGTCGCGTCCTCACCGCCACTGCCCAAGGAAGAAAAACTCAACATCGCGATGTGAGGTTCTTCATCTAGGACTTTTTTGGCGGTATCATAGGTCTCCAAGACAATCGCCTTGAGGACGTCGGCATCGGGATTTTTGCAAACGCCAGCATCGGCCAAGATGTAGGTTTTGGATTTGTTTCGCATCACGAAGCACGACGAAAAATACTTTTCTTTGCGAGGTAGGTTTTCTTTGCAGGCAAGAACCATGTCGCGAGTGGTAATGTCGATGCCAGCGACAAAAGCATCACCTTCGCCATAGCGTAAAGCATTGAGACCAGATTTAAGAGAGTTTACGCGCAAAAAGCTTAGATTGTCATCCTTGCGACAAATCTTGATAGCCTTCTTGATATTCGGATTGTCGTGTTCCGATAGAATGATGCGCATATCTCAAACAAACTCTATAAATATACTATATATTATAGCATTTTTTGAGTGGTTTGGCAAGGTGTGAGATGGGGCGTTAATGATGAACTGACGAAATATCGATATAGGTCTAACCCAAAACAGCCTTGGCCATCTTATAGAATTTTTCACTATTGAACTTATAGATTCCGACAGTATGAAATCCAGATTTCTTATATGTAATGAACCCCTCTAGGTCATAAAAATCTTTTGGTATATCTTTGTGATTCGAAGTCATAAGATAGACCTGCTCCGGTGTATCTTTATAAATATACAGAACAAAAAGCAAGGAACGATCTACGTAGCTAGGTCTATTTGCTCCGCTTCTTTGAAGCATGATACCAAATTTAATGCCTTCTTCGGTAAGTAATTTTTCCTCGCATTTTGGTAGAAGAATTATTTGCTGAGCCTCGAAGAATGCGGATAGCTTATCGTAATCCTTCATACTTTTTGCTATACAAGTAAACTCATTGCGCACTGATGGTAATGATAAAAATGTACAGTCCGCTTTCCGGAGAGTACTCAAGTATTCTGCAAATTCCTGATTGTTTGATGCATCAATAAGAATACACGTATCGACTAGGATACTACATTTGTGTAAAGTTATTTCAAGATTAGGCGTAAATATTAAGGCCATAGAGACGCTCCATTTCTTCAAATTTTTTGCGTCTTTCCTCTGCCTCGTTTCGCCTGATTATTTTTTCGACTTCCTTCCTTAAAGCCTCGATCTGGTCGTCCGTAAGATTCTCTTTTACTTCATTCTTTAAGGCTTCAATATCGTCGCGATCGTTTATATCTCCCATAATGACTCCTTAAAATTACTATTATTACTTTTGATTATATGGTGCGCGGAGAAAAATGCAACCCCCATAGACCACACGACGATTGTTATTAAGAAAAAACTCGAGCCTTTTTACCTATATAAGCATATGCGTTTTATTTTTTGTCAAATTTGTTTTATTATTTGCTTTCTAGCACTCGGTATGTTATACTGCTAATAGTATTACGGAGGTAATACTCAAAAACAAAAAATGTTCCGCGGCAACGGAACACCTTTCATATGGGATTGTAGTACCCCCTACTTTCTCAGTTTATATTATTTAACAAAAAATATAAAGGAGAAAAATGCATAATACTATCATTAACCCAAAGTTTGGACTCGACGCTTTCAATTGTCCACATTGTGGGGCCTATTCTAGACAATGTTGGTCAGATCTTTACGCCAACGGTCGTTTTAATGGAACCATCTACTCAGATAATAATTTCGGTGGGGATTTAAAAGGGTTCTGCATTTCAAGATGTGAAAGGTGCAGTAAATATATTATTTGGAAAAATGAAAGAATTATCTTTCCAGACAAGTCACCCGTAGAGCCTCCAAACTGCGATCTTTCCCAAGAAATACAGAACGACTATAACGAAGCTGCAAACATCCTCAATAAGTCGCCTCGCGGCGCTGCCGCCTTATTGCGTCTTTGTCTTCAAAAGCTCTGCATTCAACTTGGTTTACCGGGAGAAAAAATCGATGAAGATATTTCCACCTTGGTTGAGCGTGGACTACCGAAAGAAGTTCAGAAAGCGATGGACATCCTAAGGGTTACAGGCAACGAATCTGTTCACCCTGGAGTAATTGATTTAAATGATAGTCCTAACACCGCCATTAAACTATTCCGACTCGTCAACTTTATTGCAGAAAAGATGTTAACTCAACCAAAAGAGATCGAGGCTTTTTATGAAGACGTCGTTCCAAGCGATAAGAAAGACTACATTGAAAAACGAAACAAAAAAGCCCTAGAAAAATCAAAGAAATAGTTTTAAGTTTCTAAGGTTCATTATTGTTTCCTACGCCCAAAATTGCCGGCGAATTCCCAGGCGCCGAGGAGGCAGTCGGGGGGGGACAAAGTAGAGGCGGTCGGGGAGCAAGGTGGAGACGGTCGGCAAGAGAGGCCAGGCGCCTCTTTCGCTATATTTTATGCCTCAAGTAGCAATTATTTCATCCCCAACCCAGTAACCACAAGCACCTTTTTTGGGAAGATTTTGTTTAGGAGCCACACGGTGCCAAATGAGCCGGCAAAGGCAAAAAACAAAAGTAATTAAGAATGTTGCTTCGCTGCGCGGGATGGGTTTGTTGCAAATCATAATGAATAATGGATGGAGTAAATATATCCCGAATGAGGCGTCGCCAACTAGACGCGGAAACCCATTAGTTCTTTATGTGGCTTGCAAAACAAAAAAATCCACCGGTTTGGCGGTGGATTTTTATATCATAATCACAATAATCGATCTTATTGCTTCCTGCGGCCGAGGTTGCCGGCGAATTCCCAGGCTTCGTAGAGGCGGTCGGCGAGGGATGATTTTGTCACAAATTAATAATGATAGAAAAATCATTTTTAGCAGCTAGGAGGAAGTGTTTCAATTGCAATACTCTACTTCTGGAATCCTATTCATAATTAATCTAATTAATTCCGCCAAATACGCTATATCTTCTTTATATGAATACTCATTTTCAATATTCTTATTCAAATATAAATGCACCACGTTTCGTCCCTTCCTCTTTACATTAGCCCATTTATGTAGCTCGTTGTTATTAGAGAATAAAACCCCTTGTGCTAACCCTATCATTTCCTCAAACCGTAATTGGCGAACCGCAACTTTCTTTCTATTCTTTCTCACGTATGGATTCTTGTTGTAATCCAGAGTATAGATTACAAAGAACGTATATAACCAAAACTCAACAAGAGCTCCAATTATTACCTGTTTCAATGTAACTTCAGCCAAATCTCCACTATCCATTTCTCCCTTAAATAAATATTCCGTAAATGCACCCAATCTATCAAACGGGATCGTTTCAATCCTTTTAAGTGCTTCCGCTGGTGCTGTTCCATAAATATCTCCACCCAATGTACATTTCTGAATAAGTTTAGCTGTATTTTTTAGAATCTCAGCAATGTTTTCGTTTATATCATCTTCCATATTTACATTTTATCAAATGCTCTTATGGTTCGAAGTAAATAATTGCAATGCCTATAATAGCTTTTTCAACTTCATATACAGGTCTTCTCCCATGGCATTCTGCAAAATTTGACCATACCACTCAAATCCCATCTTTTCTAAAGCATTAATAAATGCGGGCCACGGTAACACCGATTCGTATGCTTGAGAAGATTCATAACTACATCTTCTACGGTGCTACCGCGAGAAAGATCGGAGATAATAGCGGGCGCAAGGCGATAGCCTCGCGGATTATTTATTATTTATCTGGTTTTGATTTAGTATAGTTGCCGAGGCAAGTCAAGAAGCGAAGGTTTTAATGTTTCCTGCGACCAAAATTGCCGGCGAATTCCCAGGCTTCGTAAAGACGGTCGGCGAGAGATGGCTTCTTAGAGCCGGAATCAACGAGTTTTGGTCTTTTCTTTGAACCACTCATAAGTGCACCTAATTAATATTTTTTTGCTTCTTTATAAAAAGCTTGCGATAAGTCTTAAAGAGAATAATCATCAGCCTAAGATATGTTTTATTCACAAGATTTGTAATGGAGTTTTTTATCCTGTGCCAGCATTTTTCTTTTACTAGAACACATTCATACTTCACATTGCTATCATCTTTTAAACTAATTAATAGTTTTACTTTATTAGGCAATTTCGCAAAAGTAATACCCCCATATTCAATCTGTTTCCCATTCACATAAAAATCGCATTCTTCAGGCATAATTATTCGCGCCCCACGAGTGTTATGGCCATAGATTTTTAATTTAAAAGAGTCATTAATTGTATTCTTATAAATAACATCATCGTTATCTAATCCGAGAATATAATCAATTTTTTCTTCCTTCTTTTCAAAAATTTCTAATTCCGATAGGCTAATGGCGCTACTTGTTTTTTTGTCGAAAATAATAGAAATATCTTTAACTGGCTCACTGTGACTAATTTTTACCGTATTAATCATCTCATTATCAAATGTAAATTTGCCATATTCTTTACCTTCCAACAGAATTTTAAACGAAAGTTTCTTTTTGTAGTTTACCGAATGATAGAGTTTTATTTCATCTAAAAGCTTTGCTTGTGCCAATTCAATATCTATTCTTGGATTTTCGTCATCAGGAGCCCAGGCACAGTCTTCAAAAATTGGCCTTTGAGTATTCCCCTTAAGGACGTCTCGACTATCAAAAAGCAAGAAGTCACTCAATTTATCCTTATCACCAGAAGACACTTTAATCTTGGCATCATAAAGAAGATTATCTGTTCGACGTTGCCAATATACTTGGTCGCCATTAATAATAGAAAAGGCTTCTTTGATAATGATTTGCGATTTATGCGCTTTTAATGCTTTGAATATCTTATTCTTAAACAATGGTTTTTTTATGCATTGTTTTGTTAGTGCAAATCTAATTCTATCTTCAAAAACATAGTAAGGATTCTCCATTTTACAAAATGAGTGCTGTTCAGTTACAAAACGGGTGCTTTTAATATTGGCTAAATTGTAGTCTTTTTTTCCAAAATATGCAGTTGGATATGCAAACCCTTTATAAACTATTGGCCTAAACTTTGGTTCTTCCTTCATAAATTCGCCAATAGCTTTCTCTACACCCAATGACGTCGCCCTATGATCGCAATGAGAATCGTAATCGATAGATATTATTGTTTCCGGCTTCAATTTACTAATAAATAACTTGATATCGGAAATAAAATTCTTTCTATTATAAATATGATGTTCTTTTGTGTATCTATAGGCGATTTCTTCTATTTCATACGGAGCGTACGTCATACTTTTCCCATTACGTGACGTCCATTTTTCATTCGAATTAAACAGGTGAGTGTCATATCTACTATACTGATCACTGTAGCCCAAAAAGAAAATATTCTCGTTCTTAACACCTAGACGTCTACAGGACTTATAACATTCCTTGATGCGCTCTTTTGCATCATAAATATAGTCGCCATTCGTTGTGTATAGGATGTAGATTTCTTTATTTTCTTTGATGCCTCTCGCAATATAACCACCGGCAATATTAATCTCGTCATCCTGATGAGGAACTATAATAAGAATCTTGTTTCCTTGTTCGCTTTTCATTATATTCTTTTCTTTATAGCATATAGCACTTTAAAGACGGAAGGCTTAATGTCTTTTCTATTGTGTAAGAGTCTAGCTTTTGCCTTTCTTTTTGCACTCATGAATTGCGGAAGGTTAATATGCCTATGTAGCAATTGTTTGAATTCTAGATGTTCGTCTATATAACTAAAACTAGATTCTATTTCGGTCTTTTCTTGGTCAATACTTAATCCAGCTTTCATCATTATCCATAAATATATTATAAATACATTTTCCGAACAGTACGCAAAAGTATTTCCACTATTGCGGAAGTTTATTTCATTTAAAATGATTTTGTTATTCTTAATGAAAACTTCAATATCAAACATGCCCGAATATTTTAACTCGACTAGAAGATTTTTGATTTTTTCAATTTGAGCATCCTTTGGTAATTTTTCCACATTGGCATACGAATTTGAACCACGCTTTTGTGGGTAGATCCTTACTTTCTTGATAATCCCCGGCAGTACAATTTTTCCATTATCAATACAACCAATTAGGCCACATTCAGTATCAAACTCGATTAATTCTTGAGCCAGTATCTTCGTATATCCTTTTTCTTTTAACTCCACTAAATACTTTTTCTTTTCTTCATTATTTTTACAAATCCTAATATCTGATTTTGCTCCAGTCGCACTAACTATCGGCTTCAATATACATTTCTTGAAAGTAATATCATTGGCGGTATTTTTTTTCAAATCCAGAATTTTACTGTCAGCCATCTTGATACCATTCTTCTTCGCAAGTAAATACTGAGTATATTTATCCATATATTTAGTAATCTTTCCCTGCTCATCGTTGATTGATGGTAATATGTAGTATTGTTTGAGTTGGTCATAATTCTCGTCAATGAGTGATGCGGCAAAATCGGAAGTTGGGATGATAAATGCTTTTTCTTTTAGTTTCGGACCTTCTTCTAATAGTATGTTCATTATTGCTTCGCCATCTACTTTTACAATATAGCTTTTTTCAATGTAGCGACTTTTACTAACAAAGGCATCCGGTCGATCGTTTGTTATAATAACCGTCGTCTTGTATCCTTTAAAGCCTAAGCTTCGCACTACGCCAAGCATATTATGGTGATTGCCACCAATTATTATTATCTTATTACTTATTTTCTTCATTCTTTGCTCCTTCTTTGAGTATCCTTTTAATATCTATAATCTTCAACCAGATGACCATTGTACATTGAACCGCAAAGGCCAACACCATTCCAATCATTCCCATGAAATGAACTAATACATATGCCAACCCCATATAAATAATATTGGTTATTAATACATATATTGCGGATTTTTTCGGTTGGTTTAACGATAAGAAATATGGATGTATTGTCGAATACGACAAAGCATATGTCTGGATTATCAGATATAGAAGGAGAATATGCCATTGTTCTGCATATATCTCACCGTAAAATGCTTTTAGCCAGAGAGGTGATGTTAATCCTACCATGATAGCAACTGGCATAATCACAATCATCATGACCTTATGAATCTTTTTTACTACTTCATATCCACGTTTACTCTCTTTTTTTGCTGCCAGCTCAGAGAATTGCGGTAATATCGACTGCTGAATTGGAGATGAGACCTTCTGTAAAACGCCAGTACACTGTTTAAAGACTTTATAGATCGAGACATATGTTGGCCCTAAAAGCGATACAAGAAAAACATCGAAGTGGTTTACTGGTATATCGACAGCCTCAGAAACCGTACCCCAGATCGTAAAACTAATAAAACCTGAGCCATTTGATGGTATTTTCGCTTTAATCACTTCTTTGATTTTGCTATGTTTTCTATATACCAGCACCGCGAACAGTATAAGTAGTAGATTATTGATTATGTCGGTCACACAATAAACGATTGTCGCAAGCTCAAGGCTAACGTTACCCTGCATTAGGTATATAGATAATAATGCGACAAGTTTAATAAGTGCCCCTAGGAATTTCTGTAGGGCGACCAGGTGAAATTTATTGTAAAGTCTTAGAATAGCGGTTGGAGTACCAGCAAAGTGCGACACTATCGTAATTGAAAACATCTTTGCACAGTTAGCCAGTTCTGGAGTCCAACCAAACATATTACTAATCAAATCCACTAGGAAAAACGCGATAAAAGTACATACTATCGCAGTGCTAATATCAAGTATTGCGCCTAATTTTACATAAGAATTCAGTTTTGAAATATTTTTCTTTACAATACATTCTTGTCCATACTGAATTACGCTCTTCCAACTCTGCACATTAATCAATACGTCCATAATAGACATATATGATTGCGCAAGAACTATAATTCCATAATTATCACTTCCAATAATCTTAATTAGAATAATCGTGATAATTAACCCAATTAGAGATGCGGAAGACTCGCCAGCAAAAGCCCAGAAAGAATTCTTAAAAAGGTTTTTCCAGAATGAGTTTGATTTAAGGATAGCAAGTCTTTTCTTAACCATTTTTACCCCCTCTTTCTTTTGATTTTTTATCTTGGAAATATAGTCCGGCCAAAATCATTGGCAAAAATGTGAAAGAATGATGAATATAAAAATCAAAGTTTCCAACTACTAGAATTAGCATAATACTACATAATAAGAACACTTTCTGCAATAAAAATTCTTTTTTGACTTTTTCGGTAAACGTTGTTTTTATTGATATTAAGTACACTATGAGCGCCGACAACCCGCCATTAAAACAGAGTTGAAGAAATGTGTTGTGAGCTTTTCCACCAACTCTTAGCATAGAAAATTTCGTAATATCATCTTGTAATCCATATCCTAGGAATGGGCTATTTTCAACATGTCCAATTACCGTATCCCAAATCCTAGTTCTTCCAGTAAAAGTCGAATCTTTTCCGAGCAATTGAGCGGTCCAGTCTACGAGGAAGTTGTCTGCACGGATTAGAACTAAAAACACGAATAATGCTATAGAGAATATGAGAATTTTCTTTATATCGACTTTGCGATATATAGCTTCTACAATGTTTTTTCTATTGATTATTGCCTGAATAATCAGAACCATCCCCGTAGAAACTATGCCAGCTCCAGAAAAAACCCACAGATACGATAGCATTATTACGAATGTAATAAGAAATGTCATCTTAGATACTTTATGATTTTTTTCTAAGCTATACATGGTTAGCAAAATCAGAGCCGGAATTGCATAGAAAATCGTTCCATTATCTTGACCAAGTAAATAATAATTAGGATCTCCAGTATTATCAGTATAAAGACCTCGTTGAAGCGGGTTCGAATTATAAAAAACAAACATCGTCATTGAGTTTATTAAAACCATCGTAAGCGTAGTGATAGAAAGAACTTTTAGCGTCCTTTTCTTATCTACTAAAAAACCATTTTCTAGAGTAGTACATAAAAGGATCGACGAAAAAGAGGCCATGAATAACAAGATATAGCTACCATGATTCATTACTGTTGATACCGCCATCATGGCCCAAAATAACATAATCACGACTAATGCCCTTGAAGGAGCTCGGTGATTTTTAATATATAAAGCGATTGACACCGGCGTCAGAGCGAGTAGTAGATATTTGTGCATTTCATTTAGAGAAGGACTAATATACGTAGGTATCCTAATCAAAGCAAGCGTAACTAAGGCCAGGAATGGCACTGAGCAGCATAGATTGTTTTTTATTCTTTTTTCCATATTCTATTTCTCAAACGAAGATTTATCCTTAAGAATTATATTGAAAGACTCTATTATTTCTTTTTTGAACCTTTCGAAATTCTCCGCAGTAATACTATCGCTATCGTTTATGCATAGCATCTTATTCTTCTGTTTTTTAATCACATTGCATACGTTTTTGCAGCTATCAGAAACAGTAATAGAAGTCGAGAAGTTTATTTTGCGCGGAACAAAATTATTATTGCATAATTGCCAGTATCTAAATAAATACTGATTGACATCGTCTTCACTCCTAAACCTATGCATCGATGTTTCCTCTAGAATGTCTTCGTGTTTTTTCCAGACTTCATTGAAAGTATTTTTTAGGTATGGCTGTGGGCAATGAGTATTATAAAATCCAATAAATGTACTCCACGGGTACGATAATATTTCCTTAATCAATCTAGTGCCATATTTTGGACTAAACCATTTTTTTAGATTAATAACTTTCTTCTTCGAAAAATCAGTATTTATGATAGAAAGAATCTTATAATAAATGCCGTACATTTTTTTATTATTGGTATTAATAGCACTTTCTAGGCCAATATCTACTGGTTTACCTTTTTTGAAAAAGTCATTTGGTTTGACTCTATCAATAATAAATGTATCATCATTAAAATAAACAAATTTCTCACTCAAGCCTTTAATTCTATGAAGATGAAGCTCGATCACGTGACTATTGAAAGTTGGCAAGAATTTTTGATCAATATAGTCACTATGCTTTACGATGGACAACTTCGGATTATCTACATTCAACCATTTTGGAATATGACCATGAGTAACAAAATATATATGGTTTACCCATGGCGCATATTTTTCTACACCTCTAAACCAATACCGTAGATTATCCCAATCCCTATAGCGCGATTCCCTGTTATCAGTTTTCTTTTCGGGGGTATACTTTTCTTTCTCTGCGCGCCATTTTGGATCTGAGCCATCTACCCAAGTTACCACAAAGTCTATATTGCTTTTCATTTTTATTCAGCTATCTTGGCAAAGGCTTTCTCTATTTGAGACTTTGGTTCCGCCAGGCCCAAATCTTTCTTAATTTTAGTAGTTGATATTCCAGGTGTACGCTCTAGGTATGTTACTCCACATATATCGCGAAGACATTCAAAATTTTCATTACCTTCCCAATCCGAGCCCATAACAACCTCGTCAATTTTATAATTCAAAACATCATCACGTTTTTGTTCCCAAGTGTTTTCCGGTATCACAAGGTCAACATATCGAACTGCCTCGAGCATTTTCTTGCGTGTTTCATAATCGTGATATGCCTTCTTGCCTTTTATCGCATTAAACTCATCAGTCGACACAGCAACGACTAAGTAATCCCCGCGTTCCTTAGCGCGTTTTAGGATGCGGATGTGTCCGTAGTGTAATAAGTCAAATGTTCCGTAGGTTAGTATTCTTTTCATTTTTTAGCTCCTTTCTTTGCGGTATTTTTATAAATTATCTCTACGATCTTTTCTGTTGCTTTTCCACTTTCAGATAGCCCAACCTCTTTTCTGAACTTCTCGTACTTTTTCTTATGGTCCACCAAAACGTCTTTGATTTTTAGCTTCCCTAATTCTTCGTTATTCTTCACGATAGGAAAAGGCAATTCCTCGAATTTGAAGTAATATCCTCTTTCGTTTGCATAATCATCAATATCTTTTGCATACAATAGTATAGTTCTATCCGAGATAATTGAGTCAAACATAACCGATGAATAATCTGTTATTACAAGACTACTCGCACAGATAAGTTCCTGTATGTCCGGATACGTCGTGGCATCCTTGATATGTTGGTTATACTTAAATAAGTTCTTAGAATAATCTTGTGCAAAATGGTGAAGCTTAACGAAGACTACCCACTTCTCACCTGTTTCTTTTACTAATTTCTGGTGCAATAATTCCAAATCAATATCATATGGCTTTTTTGAATAGTCATCTCTGTAGGTTGGTGCGTAGAGAGCAATGTTTATCGATTGATCAAGTGAATAGTTGCTATATACTTTTTCTTTTAGTCTTTGCTTATCGTTGACTAGAACGTCATTTCTTGGTGTACCGACGACAATTATTTTGCCATTATACCTAAATGATTTTCGATACATTTTGGTACAAAAATCACTATTAGAGACCATTATATCAGTCCTTTTATTGTCGCGCTTCATCACTTTTTTGTAGTATTCATTGAAATTATCAATTGAGTCATACTCCAGCTTCTTTAATGCTAATCCACCATGCCACGTCTGAATATAGAATTGCTTTTTTCTTTTTGCGCAGAATAATTCAAATCTAACATTCGAAATCCAGATTTTTGATGTAGCCAAGATATAGAAGTATTTTAGTGAGTATATTTTTACAGATTTGATATCCGTAGGCAGTGTTTTATCTTGTTTGCCCTTTGTAATCCAATATAGATCATAGCTCTTTGTTTGGCGAAGCTTCTCGGCGATATACTTTGGGCTATCACTATATCCTTTACCTTTGAAATTCTGGAATATGATTCTATTATTTTTAATTGGAAAAATCCAACAAAAGATAATCGGCAAATATACAATATTTGCAAGTCCAAGCCTTCCGACCAAACTTTTTATTTGTTTTTTCATCTTTCCTCCCCAATCAGTGCATTGTCAAGAATCTTTTCAATTTTCTTAATTGATTCTTGAAAATCAAACATTTTTCCTCTTTGTTTAACTGATTCCTGATACTTACTAAGCAATTCCGGATTAGTCAGCATTTCTCTTAATCCTTCATACAATGCCTCCTCATCATTACTACATACTAATCCATATTCATTCGCTTTACCCAATATTTCTTTCATTCCCGAGCAATCCGTCGTGACTACTGGCTTCCCCAGAATGACTGCCTCTGAAACGACCGTACTAAAACCTTCCGCTATTGATGAGCATACGTAAATATCTGCCTTTTTCATGTATTTATATGGATTATTCTGATAACCAAGCATCTTAATATTGTCTAGCTCGTATTGCTCGATTAGTTTTTGTATTTCTTTTTCTTTTTCACCAACACCAATTATCCATAGATCTACCCTAATTTGTTCATCTTTTAGCCTCTTGACACATCTTACTAGTCTATCAAATGCTTTTTGATTCGAAATCCTTCCTACCGAACAAAGAGTCGTTTTCGTTTTATCTATATTGTTAATCTTTTCTTTTGATTTTTCGATTATTCTTTTTGAATCGATTGGATTATATTCGATAGAAATATCGTTATTAAGTTTTAATTTTTCAATTATGCTCTCACGCACCTTTTCAGAGACACATATGATTTTATTAAATTGCAAGTACGTCTTTCTTTCTTCTTTAGCGTTTTTATAAAAGTGTTCAGATTTTCTTTCCCCCAATAAGTCAACATGCACCCATGCAATCTTCTTCGAGTGCGCATTGCTTGAATTAGCAATAATCTTTGTAGCAATACCCTCAAGAAAAGCAACTTCAATGTCGTATTCTTCTTTGATTGCTTTTTTGTAAACCTTGGTACAATTTTTGTGACGCCAAGCAAATTCATACATTTTGGATGCTATTTTTTTAACAAAGCCTGCGTGATCAAAAAGATTACCGGATTTTTTATTCTGTCCAGCTTCATTCGCCTGCTTTTTCCTCTTAAGAAAGTTCAACTTGATAATTGAATCGTACTTAATATTCTTATTCAATTCCTCGCGAAATGCCCCAGTGTTTACCACAGTCATCACTGTAATATCGTACTTTTTAGGATCAAGATTATTAACTAGGTTTACGAGAACCCTTTCAGCGCCACCAACCTGAAGTGTATGAATCAAAAATAATACTTTTTTCTTCTTCATTTCTTGCACTTTACCACCCGCCATTTCTATTTACTCCCGTCACCAAAAATCATCGTGCGGAAAGTACGCCAGACACATTCGAGGTCTACGAGGGTAGATGCGTTTTCGGTATACCAATATTCAAGTGCCAAGCGGCGTTGATAGCTGATTTTGCTGCGACCATTAGCAGCCCACCAGCCAGTAATACCTGGGCGCATTGATTCATAGCGTTCGTGATCGCCGTCGTTTTCGTCTAGTTCGCCAATCATGAGTGGGCGTGGACCAATGAGGCTCATGTCGCCTTTAAGAACGCTCCAAAACTGTGGAAATTCATCAATAGAAGTTTTACGGATAAACTTCCCCATTTTTGTGATGCGTGGATCGTTGTCTAGTTTGCGATATTTCTCCCATTGGGCTCTGAGCGCTGGGTCACTGTTTAAAGTTTCCTCAAGGAGAGCTTCGGCAGACTTGCCATCTTTGGTGACGACCATGCTGCGGAATTTGTAGAAGTTGAAATGCTTGCCGTTTTTGCCGATTCTGGTGGTTTTATAGAAGATTGGAGCAGTGTCGCCAGTTATTAGATTTCCGATTTTGACAACGAGCATTAGTGGAAGCATGAAAACAAGGCCAATGATGGCGAAGATAATGTCAGTGAGGCGCTTGATTGCGAGATACGGGAGCTTTTTGAGCGAGTTCTGTGCGCGCAAAAGCGCTTCCTGTTCCTGAGTGGACAGGATCTGCTCTTCTTCTCTGGTGTCTATATACTCTACGTTTATCTTCATTGGT
>JAEEGL013936652.1_pt1 | contig 24790 bp, 20 predicted proteins | sample 9134231 | NCBI WGS metagenome assembly JAEEGL01 (sample SAMN16246548, study PRJNA631951) | gut metagenome | biome: gut microbiome; feature: rumen; material: fiber-attached | host: Bos | place: Iran: Karaj | collected 2018-10
CGTCGAGGCCGGCCGGTGCCTTAACATGACTTTCGTAAGCAGTCTCAAGGCGGCCGGTGCATATATATTCCCTTTTCTCATGGGACTCATATGTAACTGGGGATTGGGACTCACTGTTGGATATACGGCAGGCGTTGTATTCGGTCTGGGAGTCGCCGGGATCTTTATCGGGACTGCTACGGATGAATGCATACGCGGGCTCATAGTCATGAATTACTGGCGCATGAAGAAGTGGGTCGGTAAATCCGTTGTGGACTCCGATAGGGCTGCCACATGAATCGATGATTGTTTAACTAAACAGAGAGGAGAATGTGAGATGTTTGATTTTAAGTATTTTACTCCGACCAAGGTGATCTTCGGAAAGGACACGGAGGGACGTGTGGCGGAACTGGTGAAAGAGTTCGGAGGTAAGAAAGTCCTGATCCATTACGGTGGCGGAAGCGTGATCAGATCCGGACTTCTCGATCGTGTGAAGAGAACTCTTGATGAGGCCGGCATCAGCTATGTTGAACTTGGAGGCGCGGTTCCGAATCCTCATCTCGGACTCGTACGTGAAGGCATTAAGCTGGTTAAGAAGGAGAATGTCGACTTCCTTCTGGCTGTCGGCGGCGGCAGTGCCATTGATTCGGCTAAGGCCATAGGTTATGGTGCAGCCAATGAAGGCGATGTATGGGATTTCTATGATTACAAGCGTCAGGCTGCAAAGTGTATGCCGCTCGGTGTGATCCTTACGCTGGCTGCTACCGGAAGCGAGATGAGTGACTCCTCGGTCATCACCAAAGAGGAGGGGCTCGTTAAGCGCGGATACAACAGTGATCTGTGCCGTCCCAGATTCGCGATCATGAATCCCGAACTCACCATGACACTTCCCGATTACCAGACAGCATGCGGATGTACGGACATCATGATGCATACCATGGAGAGGTACTTTACCAACGGCGGAAATATGGATATCACTGATGCGCTCGCAGAAGCTTTGCTGCGTACCGTAAAGGCCAATGCACTGATCCTGTATAAGGATCCGAAGAACTATGACGCGCGCGCTGAGGTTATGTGGGCGGGGAGCCTGTCACATAACGGCCTGACCGGGTGCGGTAATGACGGAGGAGACTGGATGACACATAAGCTTGAGCATGAGCTGGGCGGATTATATGATGTGGCACACGGAGCAGGACTGGCTGCCATATGGGGAAGCTGGGCCAGATATGTCTATCGTGACTGTCTCCACAGGTTCAAAAAGTTCGCTGTCAATGTTATGGACGTGGCAGATGAAGGATCTGATGAGGAGATCGCTCTCAAGGGTATCGAAGCAATGGAAGATTTCTACAGAAGCATTGAGATGCCCACGAACCTCCATGAACTCGGTGTTGAGCCCACTGAAGAGGAACTGGTCCTGATGGCTCGGAAATGTGCGATCGGTGTCGGCGGAGCAAAAGGTTCGGCTAAGGTTCTCGATGAGGCAGCAATGCTGGCTATCTACCGTGCAAGTGTTAACGGTTATTCGAAGTAATAGTCTGCATATGATGGAACATGAATACTAAAGAAAAGATCGTTCAGGCCCTGGAAGCGGCAAAAGGTGAATATGTATCCGGAGAAGCTCTCGCGGAAGAGTTCGGAGTCTCCAGAAACGCAGTCTGGAAAGGCATCAATGAGCTTAAGAAGGACGGCTATCCGATAGGATCCGTCCGGAATAGGGGATATCTGCTCCCCGCAGATTCGGATATGATCTCCAAAGCAGGCATCGCTCTGTGTCTTGAGAAAGAACTCAATAGCAGAGCTCTTTCCGGCATGCTCGATAATCTGCATGTATATGATGAGCTGGATTCCACCAACATCCAGGCCAGACGCGAACTGCTTCTCGAGGGTTTTGACATAGTCCATAAAACCGTTATCATCGCAAAGACTCAGAGCTCGGGGAGAGGCCATCGCGGTACGCTTTTTGACTCACCCGACGGAGGCATATATTTAAGTATGATCCTGGATCCGGCCAAACTTCACGGAAAGGATCCGGTCACTCTGACCGTGGCGGATATCGTGACGGCGGTCCTGGAAGAACAGTATGGGATCAATGCAGTTAAGAAAAAAGACAACTCGATATATATGGGCCGGGAGAAGATATGCGGCATTCTGACCGAAGCCGTATCCGATCTTGAGACAGGTATATACAGCTGTTTCATCGTGGGTATTGGGATCAGGGCCGATATGCTTCGGAAAACTTCGAGATCCGGGCCCTCCAGGAACAGGGTGATAGCATCTCTGATGGCAGGATTCGCAAAAATTTAGAGTGCGATGTTGCCGCTCGTGACAAAACCAAATGTCACCAAAGGCACAATATTAGGTTGACAATCTCGACCTCTCCATTGTATAACTCTATGTGGCTTATACAAAAGGGGAGGTTGAGACATGAACAGTATTTTTGCTATAGCTTTACTCTTTTACCTGATCATATTCATTGTGATCGGTATTCTGGATATCAGGAACATCAAGTCTTTCACAGATTATTCCGTTGCAGGTAAAAAACAGAATTCACTGTCGGTCGTCATGACGTTACTGGCTACGGTGGTCGGGGCATCCACTACCATCGGCATTACGACCACAGTTTATAACATCGGTTTCCCCGGGATCTGGTGGCTTGCGTTCGGTGCCATCGGCCTGATCCTGCAATCTGTATTCCTTTCGGAAAAAGTAAGAAACATCGGTGCGGATACTCTGCCTGATCTGGCGGGACGTATTGCAGGCCGCCACGCGGAGGTCATTATTTCGCTTATCATCGTTATCTCATGGATCGGTGTTATAGCGGGCCAGCTTGTGGCGATGAATTCACTTATTACCTTTGCGCTGGGGCAGAGCAGTACGCCCGTGTTTGTCATCACCTCGGTCATAGTCATTGCTTATACGGCTATAGGTGGCCAGATGTCCGTGGTGAAGACGGATAAGGTTCAACTGATGATCATTCTTATCGGAGTGACAGCCTGCATGTTATATCTGTACATCACTCGCGGGGATAATAATGCAGTCATCATGAGCAACATTGAACTTTTGAATGACGGATACGGAGTACCTGACCTGTTTACTCAGCTGTTTGTGATAGGAGGAGTGTATTTCCTGGGCCCCGATATCATGTCCAGAAACTTCATTGCAAAGGACGGCAGGTCAGCGAGAATCGCGGCCCGTACTGCCGGCATGGTACTGTTTGTATTCTCTGTTATCATTACTCTGATCGGCATGTGGATCCGGTTCAATGTCACCCCGGAGGAGATGGGAGATATGGGGGCGCTCATGTATGCCGTTTCCATCATGCCGGGATGGGCGGCTATACTGCTCGTTTTCGGATTGCTGTCCGCGATCCTGTCATCAACCGATACATGTATCATCAACGCATCCACGATCTTTGTTAAGGATATCCTGAAGAAGGAAAGTGTGACCGGTGTAAGGATCACCGTCATCGTGACAGGTCTTACGGCACTTATGCTGGCGGTATTCGGACAGGGGGATATCATGAGTCTTCTTACCGGAGCCTACAGCATTTATACACCCGGAGTCATATTCCCTCTGATGATAGCGATATTTGCTTATGAGAAACGCCGGCTTGATCTTCGTATATGGATCGCGGCGGTAGCGGCGGGCGGCCTGTTCGGGATCCTTGGTACGTATTTTGGCCCGGTGCTTGCGGCCATCGGAGTTCCTCCCGTGATTATGAATTACCTTACGCTGATCGGAATGGGTATCTCTCTGATACTTTCTCTGATATCGGTTAAGCGGAAGGAGACTGTATGATGACGAAAGCAGGACAGCTTGCGGAAGAGATCATTAAAGGACGCAGATTATCCGGGGAGGATGATCTGACCATACTTCAGGACGCCCCTCTTGACGAACTCCGTGAAGGAGCGGACAGGATCAGGACGCATTTTACGGGGGACAGGATCGATCTGTGCTCCATAATATCCGGACGGAACGGAGCATGCAGTGAGAATTGCAGATTCTGTGCACAGTCCGCACATAATCACACGGGCTGTGATGTATACGGACTTCTGGGTTATGAAGAGATATATGCAATGGCTTCGGCTAATGAAAAAGCAGGAGTGAACAGATTTGCGATAGTCATATCCGGACACGGTCCGTCTGATGAAGACTTTGAGAAGATAACTGCGATCTATAAGCGGCTTCGTGCAGAGCTTAAGATCGATCTGTGCGCCTCTCTGGGGTTTCTTACACAGGAGCAGTTTGAACGGTTATATGATGCCGGTGTGAGAAGTTATCACAACAACATAGAGACTTCACCGGGGTTTTTTAAGGAGATATGTACCAGTCACACGTTTGAGGATAAGACAGCCAATATAAGGCGTGCACAGAAAGCGGGACTCAATGTATGCTCCGGAGGCATCATAGGGATGGGAGAGAGCATGGATGACAGGATAGAGATGGCACTTGTGCTGGCTGATCTCGGTATCAGATCCATTCCCGTAAATACGCTGATCCCGATCCCGGGTACTCCGCTTGAGCATCTGCCTGCTCTTGAAAACGATGAGATACTCAGAACGATAGCGATGTTCAAATATATCAATCCCGAAGCAGACATACGTCTTGGAGCCGGAAGAAAGCTTATCCGGGGCAATGGGGAAGCTGCATTCAAGGGAGGTGCCAGTGCCACTATTACGGGAGATATGCTCACCACTTCGGGCTCTACCATAAAGAGTGATATAGAGATGATTATGAGGATAGGACGTAAAAACTATGGTATAATAGATTAGTTTTGAATATGCTTTTCTCGAAGGCGAGAGGAGATCGGGACGGATGAAGACTTGGAAAACCTGGCAGATCGTTCTGTTTACGGCAGTATGCGTGAGCCTGAATGTGTGTGGAAAGATTGTTGCGACAACGTTGGAACTGCCGTTGTGGGCTGACTCTTTCGGGACAGCATTGTGTGCTTATATAGCCGGGCCGGTATGCGGTGTTTTGGTCGGAGTTACCGGCAATCTGACGTATTGCGTGATTAACCGTCTCTCAGCAGTTTATTCAATCACCAGTATCGCGCTGGGCATCATCATAGGTGTCGGAGCCCGCAGGCACTGGTTCGACCGTTTCTATGGTTTTATGAAAGCCGCTACTCTGGCTGTATTCACCGGACTGGTAATATCCGTTCCGATCAACATGATCGTTGCAGGCGGATATACCGGCAATAAATGGGGCGATGCCATCATCGGATATCTGATGGACAAGGAATGGCCTCTGTTCCTGCGAAGTGTGCTGGGACAGCTCGCTTTGGAATTCGCCGATAAGGTTCTTACGATCGCCGCTGTATCTCTGGTTCTGCTAATTAAGAGATGGAATGACAGGCAGAAAAAGGAAGAGGCGATCCATGCGGGGAATACTGGGGCTGCGGGCAAAGCCGCCCTGATAATTCTGTTGTCTTTGGGCATGAGTATGGCAATGTCAGCGACTGCCATGGCAGAGACATCTTCGGACTCCGATAATACCGATTACAATGATTATGTTCAGAGCGTATACAGCAGCAATAACGGTCTTCCCTGCGGCGAAGCCAATGATATAGCGCAGACCAATGACGGAGTCCTGTGGATAGGTACTTATGCGGGATTATACCGATACAACGGACGGGAGTTCCGTTGGATCGACGATTACGAATCCGTTAAAAACGTAAACTGTCTGTATGTGGACGAAGAGGGACGCCTGTGGATCGGCACCAATGATAACGGTCTCTCCATTGTCATCCGCGAGAAGGTGGTAAATGTCCTCGATCAGTCAGAGGGGCTTCCTTCCAATTCCGTCAGATGCATCATCCGTGCAACTGACGGCTGCTATTATGTGGGGACTACGGGAAGCATGCAGATACTGACCATGAACAACGGCCTGAAAGCTGCCAATACCCTGGACGAGATCAACTATGCCGACAGCATCACCGCTGATCTGGACAGTCATGTTGCCACCGTTGCTTCGGATGGCCGTCTGTTCCTGATGGAAAACGGGGAGATCCTCAAGTCGCTTTCACTTCCGGATGATCAGGAAGTATATAACTGCTGTGCATTTGCTCCGGACGGGACTCTGATGGTGGGTACATCCACCAATCATATCTACAGTTTCGATGTATCCGGTGATGATCTTAAGCAGACCGATATCAGGACCTGCGATGATATCAACAGTATCAACAATCTGAACTTCTTAAGTGACGGTACGCTCTTCATCTCCTCGGACAGCGGCATATCCTATGTGGATGCCGGAGGATACCATCATCTGAATACCAACGATTTCAACAATTCCATCGATAACATGCTGTACGACTATCAGGGAAACCTGTGGTTTACTTCATCTAGACTGGGCCTCCTCAGACTGGCCAAGTCCCCTTTTAAGGATGTGTACGGATCCATAGGCATGGACAGGCACGTTGTCAATGCCATCGTTTCGTGGCAGGGATATTATTACATCGGTACCGATACAGGACTGGATGTGGTTGACAGATCCTGCCGCACACAGATAAATAACAAAATGACAGTGGAACTGGACGGCAAGCGTATCCGCTGTATGTATGTGGATAAAGATGAGCATCTGTGGGTATGTACCTACGGAAACGGTCTGATGGAATACGCGCCGGATGGTGAGTCATGGGCATATAACTCCGAGAGCGGCAGCTTCGGAAACCGTGCACGTATCGTGACGGGACTGTCGGACGGTACGATCCTCGCTGCGGGCGATACGGGCATCAGCTTTATCAACGATCACAACATCACCAATACTATTCGCAATGAGGACGGGCTTATCAATTCCATGATACTGACTCTGGCCGAGAGAAGTGACGGAACTATCCTGGCCGGCACAGACGGTGACGGTATCGCTGTGCTCAAGGACGGCAGGGTGATAGATATGATCACTCGTGAGGACGGCCTGAGCAGCGGCGTCATTCTTCGCATGATCAAGGACCCCAAATCGGAGGGAGTATTTCTCGTAACCAGCAACAGCCTGTGTTATCTGGAGGAAGACGGTACCATCAGGGTTCTGGATGAATTTCCGTATTTCAATAACTATGATATATGGGTAAAAGATGAGGATACCCTGTTCGTCATGTCCAGTGCGGGTATATATGTTGTTGAACGAGATGAGCTCGTTGCAGGCGGTGAGATAGCCTGGGAACTGCTGGATGCACGCCGGGGCCTCGGTACATCTCTGACGGCGAATTCGTGGAACTATTATAACGGACATGGCGAACTGTTCCTGCCGTGTGATACCGGCGTATACATCATAGATGTGGACAAGTATAACAGTGATGTCCGTTCTTATCGTATGCAGATAGCATCAGTACGTCTGGACGGAGTATTGCAGCCTCTTTCCCGAGAATCGGCGATCACCGTGGGACAGGGTACAGACCGTGTGGAACTGTCTCCCGAGATCCTGAACTACACCATACAGGAGCCGAACGTAGGATACTATCTGGAGGGATATGACAGGCAGTGGACCATTATTCCTCAGAACAATCTTACCAACATCATCTATACCAATCTTCCGGCCGGCAATTATACATTCCATCTGGCCATATTCGACAGCGCCGGTGAGAAAGTGCTGGAAGAGCGCAAATTTGATCTGGTCAAAGAAGGTGAACTTTTTGAACAGCCTGTATTCATGATATACATCCTGATACTCCTGTCGATGATCATGATCTGGTTTACATGGCTGATAGTACAGAGACAGCTGAATCAGCAGCAGATCAAGCTGAATATGGCAAATGAAACGGTCATGGCCATCGCGAAGGCAGTCGATGCCAAGGACGTGCGTACTCATCAGCATTCAATGCGAGTGGCAGAATATTCGGCACTGATCGCGGAGGAGATGAACTGCTATCCCTGGTGGAAGAAGAATAAAGAGATATCCAGCCTGCGTAAGGCGGCCCAGCTTCATGATATAGGCAAGATAGGTGTGCCGGACAGCGTACTTAACAAGGTCGGACGACTCACCGATGAAGAATATGTACAGATGAAATCCCATGTGACCAGAGGCGCCGAGATACTTAAGGATTTCACGCTTGTAGAACACGTGGCAGAAGGTGCCAGATATCATCATGAGCGTTACGACGGCAAGGGGTATCCGGACGGCCTGAAGGGTGAGGAGATACCACTTATAGGCAGAATCATAGGTGTGGCCGATGCGTTTGATGCCATGACCTCCAACCGTGTATACCGCAATCATATGGATACCGATTACGTCATCAACGAGATGCAGCGCGGCCGCGGGACTCAGTTTGATCCTGATGCCCTGGATGCATTCTTCCGCCTGATAGATAAGGGTATCATCAATCTGGAAGAACTCTATGCTCAGAAACGTGAAGAGATAAGGCAGGCTGAAGACGAGGAATCTCAGGCTGAACTTGCCAGACGCGTGGAAGAGGATAAGCAGATCCAGGCTGCTCAGATGGAAAGCGAGAAAGGAGCCGGAGAATGAAGCGGGTATATCTGACAACTTTGCTGACGTGTCTGGCTATACTGGGGGCATTTATGTTCCTTTTCAGGTTATTGAACATAACCGGCGGTAAGGAACACCTGACGGTCGGATTCATATATGACAATGACGAAAGCACGCCATATACATACAACTTCTCTCTGGCAAGTGATGCGGTAGCCAAGAAATACGGGGAGAAGGTTACTATCATGTCATGCAGCAACGTTCTGGATGAGGAGATGGAGGAACCCCTCAGGGAGCTTGCCGAAGGCGGCTGCGATATCATCTTTTTTAACGGATACAGTGAACTTGTGAGAGAACTCGCTCCGGAGTATCCGGATATTCAGTTCTGCCAGACTTCGTATATGGATATGAGCGATCAGGCTGTTCCGGAGAATTATCATACCTTTAAGGGTGAAGCATATCAGGGCCGGTATGTGAGCGGTATCGCTGCGGGCATGAAGATGAAGGAGATGATCTCTGAGGGGATCATAACACCGGATCAGGCCTGCATCGGTTTCGTGGCAGCCTATCCCACGTCGGAGGTTATCTCCGGATATACCGCATTTCTGCTGGGAGCACGTTCGGTCGTACCTTCAGCGCAGATGCATGTGAGATATACCCACACATGGAGCAGTTATCCCCAGGAGAAGAGTGCTGCCCAGAAACTTATCGAAGAAGGCTGCGTGATCATATCACAGCACACCGATACGATAGGACCTGCTATAGCCTGTGAGGAAGCATCCGAAACAAGGCCGGTCTACTTCGTGGGTTATAATCAGAGCATGTCTGAGGTGGCTCCGGGCACTTCGCTGGTCACTGCCAGGATCTGCTGGGAACCGTATGTACTCGCGGCTGTTGACGCGGTCATGAGTAATCGCAGTATAGAATCGAATCTGTCAGGGAGCATACACGGCACGGATGTTGCCGCAGGCTTTGAGAACGGATGGGTAGAGATGGAGGATCTTAATCTCCAGGTTGCGGCTCCGGGTACGGAGAAGGCCATGAATAATTCCATTGATCAGTTTAAGCGCGGTTATAACGATTTTGTGTTCAAAGGAAATTTCATCGGAGTTGATCCCGACGATCCGTCGGATACGATAGACCTTCGGAACGGATATATAGAGAACGAACATACATCGTACCCGCTTTTCCATTATATTCTCACCGATATCATCACCATCGACGACACGGATACATAAGGAGCAGACAGGATGACATACGAAGATGTGGTATATATAGCGCGTGAAGCATATGAGAATGCCGATGCACGACATATATTCGAGCATATTGCCGTACAGGTGAATGTTACGGGCGAGGGCGCCGGCAGCTTCTATATTGAGGTCGCGGAGAGAGCGGTCTGCGTGGAACCCTATGATTACTATGACAGGGACGGTATGCTTACGATGTCAGCCGATACGGTCGTTGCTCTGGCCAGAGGTGAGATAGGGCTTCAGGAGGGGATAGACAAAGGCCTGATACGTATGGAAGGTAACGAAGTGAAGATCTGGCACCTGGCCTCGGTAATACTTCCGAACCGTCCCAGACGTAACAGATAAGAGGAGCATATATGTCGGAACTGAAGTGCCCCCATTGCGGAACCGTATTTACAGTAGATGATACAGAGCTTGCATCCATCATATCGCAGGTCAGACAGGGTGAATTTGACAGGGAGATAAACGAGCGCCTGGCTGAAGTGAAAGAGCATATGACCAAAGAACATGCTCTTGAGCTTACCGCACAGGCTAATGATGTGCGCCTTAAGACCAAAGAGGAATATGAGGATCAGATAAACGAGCTGAAGGATAAGCTGTCCGAGAATGAGGGCAGGATACGTGATCTGAAAACGCAGCTGGAGGGCAGCGCGGACAAGCAGCGTATCGCGGTCCTGGAGGCCACGCAGAAGATAGAAGACGAGAAGCATGATCTTGAGCATTCGCTTCAGCAGGAGAGGGAGAGAGCACAGCTTGAGCTTAAGCAGAAGGATGAACTCATCGAATACTATAAGGACATGAAAGCCCGCATGTCTACCAAAATGGTGGGTGAGAGTCTTGAGAGACATTGTGAGGATGAGTTTAACCGTATCCGCATGACGGCTTTTCCCAATGCATATTTTGAGAAGGATAATGATGCGGGTTCCGGGTCTAAAGGCGACTTCATCTTCCGTGAAACGGACGAAAACGGAGTCGAGATCATTTCCATCATGTTCGAGATGAAGAATGAGATGGATGAAACGGCTACCAAACATAAGAACGAGGATTTCTTCAAAGAACTCGACAAGGACAGGCGTGAGAAAAAGTGTGAGTATGCAGTGCTCGTCTCACTCCTTGAGGCAGACAGCGATTATTATAACGCCGGGATCGTCGATGTCTCGTATAGGTATGAGAAGATGTATGTGGTGCGTCCTCAGTGCTTTATTCCCATCATCACTTTACTTCGCAACGCAGCCATGAACTCGCTGGCATATAAGCAGGAACTGGCGGAAGTACGTGATCAGGATATAGACATATCGAATTTTGAAGACAGCCTGATGAAGTTCAAGAATGATTTCTCCAGGAATTATGATCTGGCGCATTCTCATTTCGACAAAGCTATCGATGAGATAGACAAGACCATTCAGCATCTGGAGAAAGTCAAGGCTGAACTCATGGGATCGGATAAGCAGCTTCGAATTGCCACAGGCAAGGTTGAGGATGTGACCGTCAAGAAACTGACCAGGGATAATCCTACCATGCGCGCGAAGTTTGAAAAGTTGCGGGGAGTTGATGAAGCGTAATACCGGAGAGTACAGAAGCAACTTCATAATGCAGGCCGGGATACTGGCTATAGCCGGTATCGTTGTACGTATAATCGGACTTCTGTACAGAGCACCGCTGACGGCAGTCATCGGTGATGAAGGTAACGGTTATTATTCTTTTGCGTATAACATCTATACGAATATCCTGTTGATAAGTTCATATTCCATTCCGTCCGCCATCTCCAAGATCATGTCTCAGAGACTGGCATTGAAGGAATACCGGAATGCACAGCGCATATTCAGATGTGCACTGGTATATGTGACGATAGTGGGCGGCATAGCAGCCACCTTTGCCTATGTGGCCGCCGGTATGCTGGTCGTGGATAATGCGATACCGGTTCTCAGGATATTCGCTCCGACGATACTCCTGTCGGGATTCCTCGGCGTGTTCAGAGGATTCTTTCAGGCACACAGATCCATGGTGCCCACATCCATATCACAGATACTCGAGCAGATCATCAATGCGGGAGTCAGTATAGGTGCTGCTCTGCTTTTTATACGTATGGCCGGCGGCATAGATATCGATGAAACGACCAAGGCCGTGAGAGGAGCATCCGGATCAGCCATAGGTACCGGAAGCGGTGTGCTCATCGCACTGCTTTTCGTGGGTGGCGTTTATCTGTATAACAGACGCAAGATCATGGCGAGATATGAGGCCGATAAGACTTCCGAGATTGAGTCTTACGGCAACATTGCAAGAGACATACTTCTGATCGTTACACCGTTTATACTGAGCACTTTCATCTATAACTGCTCCACGGCGATCAACCAGACCATATATGCCAGGACCATGCTCACCAGACTCTCGCAGTCCCAGGTATCCATGCAGTACGGAATATATTCGGGCAAGGCTGTGGTCCTGCGTAACGTTCCGGTAGCACTGGCATCTGCGATGTCGAGTGCGATCATACCGACTGTGGCAGGGGCATGGGCGCTGAAGGATTATAAGGATGCGCGACGCAAGGTCGGCCGTGCACTCAAGGTCACCATGCTGGTGGCGATCCCCTGCATGTTCGGATTCCTTTTCCTGGCAAGACCGATAGTGAGTCTGCTGTTTCCGCAGAGATCATCGCTGGTGATGGCCAGCAGACTGCTGATGGCACTGTCTGTCACGGTAGTGTTCTATTGTATATCGACCATAACCAACGGAGTTCTTCAGAGCATCGGGCAGGTGCATAAGCCCGTGACGCATGCGGCGATCGCGCTTGTTGCTCAGTCGGCGGTACTGTGGGTACTGCTGGTCAGGACCGGTCTGGGTATATATACCATAGTGATCGCGGATATAGTTTTTGCATTGCTGGTATGTATCCTGAACGGGTATTCGCTCCGCAAGACCATGAAATATCAGCAGGAGACAGTGGATACCTATCTGCTGCCTGCCATCTGCTCTCTGTTCATGGGAGGACTGGCCAGACTGGTATATAACCTGATATTCAGGTTCAGCAGGAGCAACATCATCAGTCTCGTGGCTGCGGTCGGAGTGGCGGTCATATTCTATATGATCACCGTGGTCCAGTCCGGGGCGATCAGCGAAGAAGAGATGACCGGTTCCGCCAGAGGTGCTGTGATCTATGAATGGCTTGGCAGGCTTCACCTCGTTACCGGTGATGAGAGGTTTAAGATCATAAAGCGTATAGACAGAATGCGTTCGGCGCGCAGATCCGGACGGAGAAACGACAGGAACCGGGACACGGATCCCGATTGATATGAGATAGTATAAAGTGGCATTTGACGGACTGACTGTGGCGGCGCTTCGCCACGAATTAAACAGCATACTGGCAGACGGACGCATAAGCAAGATCTCGCAGCCGGAGCAGGACGAACTTATCCTCACGGTCAAGACCGGCTCGGGACAGGAACGACTGCTCATAAGTGCTTCGGCGACACTGCCGCTCGTATATCTGACCGATACGAATAAACCGGCGCCTGCGACTGCGCCGGCTTTCTGCATGCTTCTGCGTAAGCACTTAAGCGGTGCCCGTATTCTGTCGGTTACCCAGCCCGGCCTTGAGCGGGTCCTCCATATCAATATGGAGCATCGGGATGAGATGGGTGATCTGTGCCGCAAGTGTCTGATCATAGAGATCATGGGTAAGCACAGCAACATCATATTCACCGATGAGAAAGATATGATCATCGACAGCATCAAGCATATATCGGCAGCGGTCAGTTCTGTGCGGGAGGTGCTTCCCGGCAGGGATTATTTTTTGCCGGAGACCGTGGAAAAAGCAGACCCGCTGACCGTGACCCGTGAAGAACTGCGTGACATCATGTCATCCAAAGCCATGCCGCTGTTTAAGGCACTGTATACTTCGTTCACCGGTATAAGCCCGCAGTATGCTCAGGAACTGTGTTATGCTTCGGGTACGGATGCCGATCTGGGCTGTAATCTGCTGGATGAAGAACGGATTACGGGTTTACATAACTCTATCAGTGCAATGGCCGGTGCAGTGGAAACCGGCTGCTTCGCACCGGAGATCATATATGAACATGAAGCCCCGGCGGAGTACTGTGTTCTGCATATGACCTCTTATGAGGGATGTGGGGCGAGGCACTATGATTCGGTCAGCCGTCTTCTGCAGGACTATTATGCCGAAAAGAACACTTACGTAAATATCCGGCAGAGATCATCCGACCTGCGTCATATAGTAACGACCGCGCTCGAGCGTAATGTAAAGAAATATGATCTGCAGGTAAAGCAGATGCAGGATACGGAGAAAAAGGATAAATACAAAGTATGGGGTGAACTCCTCAATGCATACGGCTACAGTGCCGCCCCCGGAGATAAGTCGATCACCATACTCAACTATTACACCGGTAAGGAGGAGACCATACCTCTCGACGAGACGCTTACCGCATCTCAGAATGCTCAGAAGTATTACGACAGATACAATAAACTCAAGAGAACATATGAGGCGCTTTCCACACTGACGGTGGAAGTGTCGATGGAGATCGAACATCTGGAGAGCGTGCTCAATGCACTCGATATCGCCCGCAGTGAAGACGACCTGATCCAGATCAGGGAGGAACTGATAGAGAGCGGACTCATCAGGCGCAAAAACTCCGCGAAGAAAGTCAGGATACTCAGCAAACCTTTTCATTATGTTACAGATGACGGATTCCACATATATGTGGGCAAGAACAATCTTCAGAATGACGAGCTGACTTTTAAACTGGCGAACGGTTCCGACTGGTGGTTCCATTCCAAGAAGATACCGGGCTCGCATGTGATACTTAAGACCGAGGGCCGTGAAGTCCCCGATCATGTATTCGAACTTGCTGCGGCGGCTGCCGCATATTACTGCAAGGGTTCGGAACAGGATAAAGTGGAGATAGATTACGTACAGCGCAGGGAGGTCAAAAAGCCTGCCGGCGCGAAACCCGGATTCGTGGTGTACTATACCAACTATTCCATGGCCATAGCACCCGGGATAAGCGAACTGACGCCGGCCGACCCGTGATCAGGCTATGATGTTACGTGCCCAGATACCCATCCTGACCATGACTCCTCCGATGATACACTTGATGATCTCCAGACTCTGAATGATGATGAGCATCGTGATCACATTAAGAGAAGTGAAGCGGCTCATGATGAAGGCGGCAGGGACTGAGATGAACCATACGAAGCAGGAGTCGAATATCATCGTGATACCTGTACGCCCGCCTGCACGTATGATGAAGTAAGTCGCGTGACAGTATGCATTGAGAGGCATCAGGATACCTGATATCATGATGAACTGCATGGCCATGTGACGGATCTCGGCGCTCGTATTATACAGCTGAGGGAAGAAAGGACTGACAGCTATCATGGCCAGTCCGAATATCAGACCGCAGAATACCGTAAAGGCCGTGAGCTTACGCGCATGGTCTTTTGCTTTGCCCATATCTCCGGTACCGAGTATCTGTCCGACAAGTATGCCCACGGCATCTCCCATCGTCAGGAATGCGACACCCATCAGGTTATAGAGTGTGTTCTGTATGTTGATGGCGGCTACGGCGCTCAGCGATCTGTATGAATAGCACTGATTGAGTACGGCCATGCCACCCGACCACAGTCCCTCGTTGATCATCAGGGGGATGGATTTGAACAGGAACTTGCCTGTCAGGTCGCCGGGTATACGGAAGTGCCTGAAGGCACCGGTTATGAACGGGTGTTTATCCGCATGGGTACCCGTGTATATCATCAGTATGGCCAGCTCTATGAATCTTGATATGACAGTCGCCAGAGCAGCACCCGATGCTCCCATCGCGGGAAGCCCGAGATGGCCGTAGATCAGGATGTAGTTACCGATCAGATTGATGAACACTGCGGCAAATGATGCGAACATCGGCACGCGGGTTTCACCTGTCTCACGCAGTGTGCCGGCATAAGCCTGGGTCCAGGCCATGGGTATGAGACCTATGAGCATGATGTCCATATAACTGATGCCTATGCGCAGTGTCTCAGTGGCATCGGCAGCCGAACCTTCACCGTTCAGATACAGCGATATCAGCGGCGTGGAATATATGAACAGAATGGCTATCGAGACAGCAGTGATGATGGAGTTGGCCAACAGCTTCATGCGGAATGTATATCTGATACCGTCATTATCCCGGACACCGTGATACTGAGCCGTGAATATACCGATTCCGGCAGCGGCACCGAATACCAGCAGATAGTAGATGAATATGAGCTGGTTGGCTATGGCTACACCGGAGAGCGCATTGGTCCCGACCCGTCCGATCATCAGGTTGTCGAGCAGGCCCACGAAATTGGAGATGGCGTTCTGTATCATTATGGGTACCGCTATTCCGAGTACCGTTTTATAGAAGGCTCTGTCACCTATGTATTTCTTCTTCAGCATAGTGATATAGATTTTATCACTGCGTTTGCGCAAGTCAAGTCTGAATGATATAATGATACGGGTTTAAAACTAATAAAAGGGGATTACATCTTATATGGTTAGAAGTATGACCGGTTTCGGCCGGTATGAACTTCATTCGGGCGAGAGAAAGGTTACCGTCGAGCTCAGATCGGTCAATCACAGGTACCTGGACCTGAATATCAAGATGCCGAAGAAACTTGCCCAGTTTGATTCGGCGATCAGGACCGAGCTCAAGAAGTATATCGAGAGAGGCAAGGTCGATGTATTCGTAACCTGGGAAGATCACTCTGAAGTGGAAGGGATGGTTGAGTACAACCATGAACTCGCTGCCGAGTATCTGAAGTATATGCGCCGGATGAGCGAAGAGTTCGGTATCGACGATGATGTGCGTGTTTCGACACTCGCCAGATGTCCCGAAGTATTCACGATGGCGGAAGCCGATCAGGACGAAGAGGAGATATGGAACATCTTAAGGCAGGCTGTTGACGGTGCTGCGGAGAAATTCGTGGAAGCCCGTACGACGGAAGGTGAGAACCTGCGCCGTGACCTGGAGGACAAGCTCGTCTCCATGAGTGACAATGTGGCCTTCATCACCGGAAGGAGTCCCGAGATCATCGCCGAGTTCAAGAAGTCTCTGGAGGAAAAGGTGCGGGATCTGCTCGGTGACACGACAGTCAACGAGTCAAGACTTCTCATGGAGGTCACGCTCTACGCCGATAAAATATGCGTCGACGAGGAACTCGTCAGACTGAAGAGCCATATCGACGCCACCAGGGATACTCTGAAGAAGGGCGGTGCGGTCGGCAGGAAACTTGACTTCATAGCCCAGGAGATGAATCGGGAAGCAAACACCATTCTGTCCAAGACCAATGATCTGGCTGTTTCGGACAGAGCTATCGAGCTTAAGACAGATATAGAAAAGGTAAGAGAACAGATACAGAATCTCGAATAAGGCAGGTGCATATGGCTGAGAAGGGTGTATTGATCGTAGTATCGGGTTTCTCGGGTGCCGGCAAAGGTACCATTGTTAAAAAGATCGTATCGGAAAGTCCCGAGCTTTCGCTGTCAATATCGATGACGACCAGAGAACCCCGTGAGGGAGAAGTGGATGGCAGGTCATACTTCTTTGTTTCCAAAGAGCGGTTTGAGGAAGCCATAAGCAACGGAGAACTTCTGGAGTTTGCCACTTTTGTCGGGAACTATTACGGCACACCGCGTAAGTATGTTGAGGAGATGATCTCACAGGGCAAGGATGTCATCCTCGAGATAGAGATGCAGGGGGCCATACAGGTCAAGACCAGATTCCCCGAAGCGATACTGATATTTGTCACTCCTCCGAGTGCCCACGAGTTGAAGCGCAGACTCACGGAGAGAGGGACCGAGGATGAGGCGACCATCAACAAGAGGATGCACAGAGCCTATGAGGAATCGGAGTTTATAGACAGATACGATTACCTGCTGGTCAATGATGACCTGGACAAGTGTGTGGAAGAGCTCCACGGCCTGATCGAGGCATCTCATCACAAACCCGATTGCAGTTCCGTTCTTCTGAAAAAGATAAACGAAGAATTGAAGGAATACATATAATTCAAACATTGAGGAGGATATATTATGTTACACCCGTCATATACCGACCTGATGAAGGTGGTAAACAGTGATGTAGAACCCGGAGAGGAGCCGGTAGTAAGCTCCAGATATTCGATCGTAATGGCTACATCCAAGAGAGCCAGACAGATCAACAACGGTGATGAAGCCTATGTTGACAGCGAAGGCAAAAAGGCACTTTCCGTAGCGGTCGAAGAATTGAACGCCGGCAAGATAAAGATCTTAAACGACGAAGACTGATCATCAGACCTGGGATGCGTTGCATTTCAGGTCTGTCGACTTTTTTGATTATGGATCACAGTATTTATTTCATATCACTCGGATGCGATAAGAATCTGGTGGATTCGGAGGTCATGCTCGGTGAACTGTCGCGGAGAGGGTATTCCTTTACGGATGATATCGGATCCGCGGACGGTGTTATCATCAACACCTGCTGTTTCATCGGTGATGCCAAGGAAGAGAGCATCAACACGCTGCTGGAGATCGCCGAACTGAAAAAGAGCGGACAGATCAGATGCATCATCGTAACGGGATGTTTGAGTCAGAGATATCGTGACGATATCATCAAAGAGATCCCCGAGGTGGATGCGCTGCTTGGTACAGCTTCGATCGGGCAGATCATATACTGTCTGGATGCCGTATATGCGGGTGGCAGATACGAATCATTCGACGGACTTGATACACCTCCGTACTGTTCGGAATTCAGAGCTCATTCATCGGGACTTCACTATGCATATCTCAAGATCGCCGAGGGATGTGACAAGCGCTGTACCTATTGCATCATACCGAGCCTGCGCGGCCCCTACAGATCATATCCGATGGAGCATCTGGTCCGGGAAGCGGCACGGCTGGCCGATATGGGTGTGAATGAACTGATCCTTGTTGCTCAGGAGACTACCCTGTACGGAACCGATCTGTACGGACATAAGTCTCTCCCCGGTCTGATTAAAGCACTTTCAAAGATAGACGGTATACGGTGGATCAGGATACAGTATTGTTATCCCGAAGAGATCGATGATGCTCTCATCGAGGAGATGGCAACGAATCCAAAGGTGTGTCATTATCTGGACATGCCGATCCAGCATGCAGCGGACAGTGTGCTTAAGCGCATGGGACGCAGGACCACACAGAGTGAACTGCGAGGGATCATTGCCGGGCTGCGCGAGCGCATACCCGACATAGCATTGCGGACGACCCTGATAAGCGGATTCCCCGGAGAGACTCAGGAAGAGTATGAGGAACTGTACAGGTTCGTCAATGAGATCGAGTTCGACAGACTGGGGGTATTTGCCTATTCTCAGGAAGAGGATACACCTGCGGCAGATATGCCTGACCAGATCCCTGATGATGTGAAGAACATGCGTCAGGAGGAACTCATGGAATTGCAGCAGGCGGTGTGCTTCGATAATGCCGCCGCGAAGACCGGCAGTGTGGTAGAGGCGGTTATAGACGGATGCATACCGGAGGAAGATGTATATGTAGGCCGGACATATGCGGATGCGCCCGAAGTGGACGGATGTGTATTCATGCCGGTAGACAGAGAACGGATGAGCGGTGATCATGTCATGGTACGTATCACCGGTGCCCGTGAATATGACCTGATAGGAGAGATAACAGATGAACCTGCCCAATAAACTTACGATGCTGCGAGTTATTATGATACCGTTTTTCGTGGTCTTCCTGCTTGCGGATATCACACCGTATGACAAGTGGATCGCGCTCGCGATATTCATAGTCGCCAGTCTGACCGATATGGCTGACGGCAAGATAGCGAGAAAGTATGATCTGATCACCAACTTCGGTAAGTTCATGGACCCGTTGGCCGACAAACTTCTGGTATGCTCTGCGATGATAGCGCTTATCGAACTCGGCAGGATACCTGCGTGGATAGTCATCATCATCATAGCCAGAGAATTCATAATCAGCGGATTCAGGCTTGTGGCTTCCGATAACGGAGTTGTGATCGCAGCAAGTTATTGGGGCAAGTTCAAGACCGTATCACAGATGGTGATGGTCATTCTGATGATAGCCGATATACCTCAGCTTCAGATCTTGACCACCGTGATCATGTACATAGCACTGATCCTCACGATCGTGAGTCTGGTGGATTACCTCGTGAAGAACTGGGGTGTTATGGGGAAGGATATCTGATGAGTAAGGACCGCAAACAGGATATAGTAAAGATACTTAAAAAGAAAAAATACAGTATCACGTTCGCCGAATCATGTACGGGCGGACTGCTCTCGGCTGAGATGGTCAGTGTACCGGGAGTGTCCGATGTCTATAAGATGGGCTTCGTGACATATGCGAACAGGGCGAAGCGCAAGCTGCTCGGAGTAAAGAAAAAGACTCTGAGAAAGTATGGTGCTGTCAGTGAAGAGTGTGCGTATGAGATGGCCTTCGGTGCAGCCAGGGCAGCCGATGCCGATGTAGCCGTATCGGTCACGGGTATAGCCGGTCCCGACGGCGGTACGGACTCAAAGCCTGTCGGTACCGTATATATAGGATGCTGCATAGGCAAAGAAGCCTGCGTACGCAGATATCAGTTCACGGGTGACCGCGATGAGATACGCAACAGCTCGGTAGAGGCGGCAGTCGAACTGCTGTATTCGGAACTGACGGATAAATAGATAACACGGATGGGACGGGTATTGCCACGTCCCATTTTTTATGATATGGTTACGGTGTTCATAGTCATATATCTGTATTTACAGCAGTTCGCTGTTTCTTGGCGTGTCGCCGGAGTCGTGTCGGATATTTCAGCATTTTGTATATTAATGTGTTGACACAATCGAACATTTGTTTTATATTTGTATGAGAACAAACGTTCCCCATGCTTTATACGGTCATATTTTTGGAGGTTTTTTAATGGAAAGAGACGAGAAACAGAAAGCATTGGAAGCAGCATTATCTCAGATAGAGCGGCAGTTCGGTAAGGGTGCCGTGATGAAACTGGGTGATCCTGCATCGCAGATGAATGTCGAGGTTATCCCTACCGGATCGCTCAGCCTGGACATAGCATTGGGCTTGGGTGGTATACCCAAGGGCAGGATAGTAGAGATATTCGGCCCCGAATCATCAGGTAAGACTACCGTTACACTGCATATGATCGCTGAGGTTCAGAAGAGAGGCGGTATAGCCGGATTCATAGACGCGGAGCATGCACTTGATCCCGTATATGCCAAGAACATCGGCGTGGATATTGATAACATGTACATCTCTCAGCCCGATAACGGAGAGCAGGCTCTCGAGATCACGGAGACCATGGTACGTTCGGGCGCTATGGATATAGTTGTAGTCGACTCGGTTGCAGCACTTGTTCCGAAGGCAGAGATCGACGGTGATATGGGCGATTCTCATGTGGGTCTGCAGGCCAGGCTCATGTCACAGGCGTTGCGTAAGCTGACCGCAGTCATCAGCAAGTCAAACTGTACCGTAGTATTCATCAACCAGCTCAGAGAGAAGGTCGGCGTGATGTTCGGTAATCCCGAGACTACTACCGGCGGACGTGCGTTGAAGTTCTACTCATCAGTCAGACTTGATGTCAGGCGCATAGAGACTCTCAAGCAGGCCGGTGAAGCTATCGGTAACCGTACCAGAGTCAAAGTAGTCAAGAACAAGATCGCACCTCCCTTCAAGGAGGCAGAGTTCGATATCATGTACGGCGAAGGCATCTCCAAGTATGGTGACATCCTGGATCTGGCTGCCGATAACGACATCATAGTCAAGTCCGGTGCATGGTACGCATATGAGGGTGATAAGATCGGTCAGGGACGTGAGAATGCTAAGCAGTACCTGAAGGATAATCCCAAGGTGTGTGATGAGGTCGAGAGAAGACTCCGTGAGCTGTTTGACCTGAGTACAGACGGAGATAAGCCTGTTCCGGCAGCAGCTCCAGCACCCGCGGCATCGAAGAATGCCGGTGACAAGTGACAGTCACACGTATACAAAGCGTTAGCAAAAACAGATACCGCATCTATATAGATGACAGGTCCTTCTGCATCCTCTACAGGAATGAACTCACGGCTTACGATATAGCCGAGGGTAAGATCATAACCGAAGAGGTATGTGAGCAGATCAAGACGGAGGTTTTGACCCGCCGCGCGCGCCTCCGTGCCATGAATCTGCTCATGAAGCACAGCTTCACCGAGTATAAGCTCAGAGAGAAACTGACGGAAGGCGGGTATCCGAATGATATAGTAGATGATGCCCTACAATATGTGGTAGGATATGGATATGTGGATGACCGTGCCTATGCGCGGGACTATATCGTAAGCCACAGTCAGGATAAGAGTATCAGGCGGCTGATAAGCGACCTGAGATCTAAGGGCGTCTCCGGAGATATCATCGATGAGGTTCTTAATGAAGTAGACGGAACCATAGATTCGGTTGATGAGGAATCACAGATCAGGCGCCTCTTGAACAAGAGGCGTTTTGATATTACTCAGGCTGATCCGGCCACAATCAGTAAGACCTGTGCATATCTGGCAGGCCGCGGATACAGCATGGAATTAATACGTCGTGTCCTCAAGGATATTCCTGACGATACCATATGACATATTGAAAGGATGATTCATGAAGACCAAGTATGATAAATACGGAGCGCTGCATGTAGACAGGAACGGTAAGCTTGCAGACCATAACGGGACCGTTGTTGCTCTGCACGGATATTCGACTCATAACCTCAGCTGGTATCCCGAGTATGTGAACAGAGACTTCCTTGAATACATGAGGGATGAGTGGCATATAGACTGTATCAGGCTGGCTATGTATACGGATGAAGACGACGGATATTGTGTGGGTGATGATGCCAACAGACAGAAACTTAAGGAAGTCGTTGACCGCGGCGTGAGATTTGCCACGGAGCTGGGACTGTATGTGATCATCGACTGGCATATATTGCAGGATTCCAATCCCCTGATCTACAAGGATATGGCACTTGATTTCTTCCGCGAAATGTCCTCAAAGTATGCTGCATACGGTAACGTATTCTATGAGATCTGCAACGAACCCAATGTCAACTGTACATGGGCGGATATCAAGGCATATGCGGAAGAAGTGATCCCGGTGATCAGATCGAATGATAAGTATGCCGTGATCTTTGTCGGCACACCCAAGTGGAGTCAGAGACTGGATGAGGCATGTGCCGATCCCGTCACTATAGATGATAATCTGATGTATGTTCTTCATTTCTATGCGGACACTCACAAGGATGAGTTAAGACAGGTCTATCTCGATGCGATAGCACAGAAACTGCCCGTGTTTGTTACCGAGTTCGGCACCTGTCGTGCCGACGGGGCCGGAGATCATAATGCACTCGAGACGGAAAAGTGGTTTAAACTTCTCGATGAGAATGATACCGGTTATATGATGTGGAACATCTCGAATCGTGACGAGACGAGCGCTTCTTTTGTACCGGATTGTGATAAGTATACCGGCGGATATGAGCCTTCCGATCTGCGTGAACCGGCCGCCTGGTATAAAACTGTTCTGGCTCGTTTTATGTAAACATTTATTTGACAACAGTTTACAGACAAAGTAATATAGATATGTTGTACTTTGAAAATAATATAAGGAGGTGCTCCTGTAGATGATGCCAGTAATACTCGCGGTAGTCGCGACTCTCATCATCGCAGTGCCCGTTACATACTTCATCGCTGTTTCGGTTAAGAAGAAGAGCGATACGAAGACTATGGGCAATGCCGAAGAGAGAGCAAGGCAGATCATCGATGAAGCTCTGAAGACTGCGGAGACCAAGAAGCGTGAAGCTTTACTTGAAGCCAAAGAAGAGAACATCCGTAACAAGAATGAACTCGACAAGGAGATCAAGGAACGCAGATCTGAAGCACAGCGTTATGAAAGACGCGTGCAGCAGAAAGAAGAGACCATCGATAAGAAGGCTGAGGCTATCGAGAAAAAGGAAGCAGGACTTGCAGCACGTGAAGCTGAATTAGAGAAGCAGCGTGCGGAAGTGTCCAAGCTTAACGAGCAGCGTATACAGGAACTCGAACGAATCTCCGGACTTACTTCTGAACAGGCTAAGGATTATTTACTGAAAGCGGTTGAAGATGACGTAAAGCATGAGACCGCAGTGCTGATCAAGGAGATGGAAGCCAGGGCAAAAGAGGAAGCCGATAAGAAAGCCAAAGAGTATGTAATATCGGCGATCCAGAGATGCGCGGCCGACCATGTATCCGAAACCACGATCTCCGTGGTTCAGCTTCCCAACGATGACATGAAAGGACGTATCATAGGACGTGAGGGGCGTAACATTCGTACCCTTGAGACTATGACGGGTGTTGATCTGATAGTTGATGATACTCCCGAAGCAGTCGTTCTGTCGGGATTCGATCCCATACGTCGTGAAGTTGCCAGGATAGCTCTTGAGAAGCTTATTGTGGATGGACGTATTCATCCTGCCAGGATTGAAGAGATGGTCGAGAAGGCTCAGCGTGAAGTTGAAGCCATGATCAAGGAGGAGGGCGATAATGCCGTACTTGAAGTCGGTGTTCACGGCCTTCATCCCGAACTCGTAAGACTCTTAGGTAAACTTAAGTTCAGAACAAGTTATGGTCAGAATGTTCTCAAACATTCGATCGAGGTATCACACCTGTCAGGCCTTTTGGCTTCCGAGTTTGGACTCGATGTACGTATAGCCAAGAGAGCGGGTCTTCTGCATGATATAGGTAAGGCAGTCGATCATGATATGGAAGGTACCCATGTACAGTTAGGTGTCGACCTGTGTAAGAAGTATAAGGAATCTGATACCGTGATCAATGCCGTGGCATCACACCATGGTGATTGCGAACCCACTTCACTGATCGCATGTATTGTTCAGGCTGCGGATACCATATCTGCTGCCAGACCCGGTGCGAGACGTGAGACGCTTGAGACCTATACTACCAGACTTAAACAGCTGGAGGATATCTCGAACGGATTTAAGGGTGTTGATAAGTCCTTTGCTATACAGGCGGGCAGAGAGATTCGTGTAATGGTAGTTCCTGAGCAGATCAATGATGCTGACATGGTTCTGTTGGCGCGTGATATTTCCAAGCAGATAGAAGAAGAGCTTGAATATCCC
>JAEEGL014617994.1_pt1 | contig 24789 bp, 19 predicted proteins | sample 9134231 | NCBI WGS metagenome assembly JAEEGL01 (sample SAMN16246548, study PRJNA631951) | gut metagenome | biome: gut microbiome; feature: rumen; material: fiber-attached | host: Bos | place: Iran: Karaj | collected 2018-10
AGCTCATTGATATCCACATGCGGCATCTGGATCGGAGTCAGCTTGCGGATCTTAATCGGATTGCCGTTCTTCTTATCTTCTTCGATAAACTCATAATCGAGCTGGACGATACACCAAATACCTCCGCAGAGCAGGCGATCGTATTTCTCCGGATACTCATCTGAAATCGGGATATTCTTGAGCCCGAGGTTCGAAAACTCCGCAATGTATTGATCGTCCCTGATATTCAGGCTGACGGTGATCTTATCGATGACCGTATAACTGCCGCGGGAACGCAGTACGGAAAGTATTTTCTGCGCTTCATCAGGACGAACAAAGTTATCAGCAAGGATCCGCTTGACGTTTTCAACGCCCTGCTCGATGATTTCGGGATCATCGGAAGAGCAGTACTGTCCGAGAAGGAACTCCAGCACGTAAACAGGAACATTCGCGCCTTCCTTTATTTTTTTGGTGAGATCTTTTCGGACGATCTTTCCGTCAAAGCATGTGCGAAGCTTTTCTTTGATTGCTTCTCTCGGGTTGTCGTATTCCTTCATTTGCAGTTCCTCCAAATCAAATACAGGCTCATAGTACTTGGCCTCTTCAGTTGCTGTGGGTGAGACAGCTGGCGCTTCACGGGCATATCGTTCCGGATCAACAGCTTGTTTGTCCTCAGGAGTCATATCGTTCCAAAGTTCATCAAGCTCGTCGAATAACGCCTGGGACAAGTTGTTATATAGGAAACTGCCCATCACTCTGCCTGTCCAACCGGCAGATTTATCCATGTCTTTCAAAACGATTTCAACGGTAGTAAGAACCTGAACAACTGTTTTAGCAATCGATACGAAATCCTGCGTCCTCTTCGCAAGGTTTGAACCCTTTATAAGAAGTCCAAGTCCGGTTGCGAGTGCACGGTCGTACGTATCAATACTACCGCTATAATCATCAAAAATGGCCTTTGCACCGGCACGGTTATCAAACTCTGTGTCACAGCAGCTGAATGCTTTGTCAAGAGCCTTGATTTTTCGAGGCATATCGCTGTACATCTCGTCGATGCACTTGAAAAACACCGATTCAAGCAGCATATCGATCGTAGATTCACCCGTCATTCCGGATTTCTCCCCTATAGCATGGTCTGCGTCATTGATAATGCGGGTCATCATATCCGCGGCTTTCTTTCTATCGGGGTTAGTAACGGAGCGCACCACACGCTCATCATAATGTCCAAACAAATTGGTTTTGACCTTTGGCGCTGGAGCGGACTCAGCTCTTCTTTTTTCATCTCTAAGCTCATCTGCAAGCGTCATTATCGCAGCAAATATCAGAGCATCACCGAAATCGGACATGGTTCACCTCCCAATGAATCTTACTTTATCTTTGCAAGTACATCCTGGAACTTTGCGTAATTCACCTTCACGCCGTCGTCAAGATCGATGCGGATCATCTGATCGGCGAGATGGTGGATTTTTTCTTCGTAAAGGCGCAGTTCTTCGGCCTGGTCGGAGAGCATATTGAGCTGCTTTGTGAGCTTCACGCGCTCGGCTGTACCGGCGTTGGAAATGCGATTGTTAAGATCGGCCATCGCCGTGCGATAGCGGGACTGCTGCTCGTGAACGTAGTCAGTGCGGATGCGAGCGATGGTATCCGGCTGATAGCGGTGCATATAGATGAGCGCCTTAAAACCGTTCTTCTTGCCGCTGTCGAAGAGCCAATAGATCGGGCGCTTTTGATAGATTTTAAGGTGATCAGCGTAGAAATCATTCAAGAAATAATTGCGGATGACCTCACGTGGGGAGCCCTTGCCGCCGAGCGCGGCGGCTATGAACTTAAGGTTCTCCTCCAGCGTTTCCTTGCCGTAGACGACCTCGACGAACTTGATGAACCGCCCGACTATATCATCCGCAAAGTACTCATCGTCACAGATGGGGATTATGTTGTCCTTATCCGGTATGAATGTATTGTATTTGGAGGCGTCCCATTCGCCGCCCGCATAGGTGAGCCCTTCGACATCGAGCGAATATCGCCCGAACATGCAGCCAACGGCATAAGAGATAAGGCTTCGAATATCTCGTCCGCGCTCGGCCTTGCGGACGGTGACGTCCTTATCCTCTACCTCCGGGGTGAGCTCGTCCTGTAAGCCGTAGATCTCAATGAAGATACGGTTCAGCTCCTCCTCGTTGGCCTTGAGTTGGTTGAAGCGAGTCTCGCACTCGACTTCCCATACTCCATAGCAGTTTTCAACACTGTGATTGACCGGTGAAGGTAAGCCAAAAGCTTGTATGGGTGCAATCAGCGGGTGCTGTTTGAAATCCCAGGAGCTTTCAAACGAGTCCCAATCCTGCCTTGATAGCTTCACACATTCTTTGACTAGTATGCGAATGTACTTGTTATCACAGGATAGAAGCGGGATATTTGGAATATGTCCAGTGCTATAATGTAATCCCTGGCAAATGACATCAAGGAATGCTTGAGTCACCTTGGAATTAAGCAAGCCTAGCAAATACTCTTCATCGCCTACAAAGAAGCAGATTGGGCCTGCCGCATCAAACACAAACCCATTTTCTAAATATCTAGCGCAAAAAAGCGCGGTTGAAACATCATTCCAAGTAATCCCATGATGATAATACCTTTGTCTTGAAGGCAAATGATTCCCCATCGATAACAACTGTTTATAATGATAACCATCAAATTTTATAACGTAATCTCGATTACCGAACCAACGTCTAAATGTACCGCCTTTATTATATGGAGCGTATTTTTTTCCACTAGAATTCATTTCATCTTGGCTTTCATTAGAGAATCCTATTTTATCATACTGCGTCTCAAACCATAAGCGTAAGAATCTATCATTATCCCCCGTAGCTATTCCTTGCCTGCAGTCAGAAAACGTTCCTAGCAAAGGCGTATTTTCAAAATGGAATCGCAGTTTATTAGAGACCCAATATGCAATAATAGAATCCACCATTCTCGCGAAAACTGCTTGTGGACACCGGTATGTAAGTTTCATATTACGAAAACTCTGCTCTTTAGCTTTTGCGTCAGTTATATCTACAAGTTTTACATAAACACCGATAAACTTATGTAAGTTTGATCTTCTCAGAACAAAAGCTACTGTTTGTACAACTTCACCGCCGATATCATCAAAAGCTCTGGCACCTAAGTGAAGCACATTTTCAATAGAATCAGAAAGTATCTCTTGTCGGAGGGAAGCATATCTTGATAAGAACATCCAAGAATGCATAGTAATCATGCCCATAAAGCCGTTATGCACAAGTAGTTTTTTGCACCGTAGAATAAAAGCAGAGAACAAATCATTTTTACCATTTGGATAATTCTTTCTAAGATACCCACTTAAAGATGCGGCCATATTATAGCTATTCATATACGGAGGATTGGTTACAACCACATCGTACTTTTGTGCAAGCACTCTTGCAAGATCAATAAGTGGAGAAAGCGAGTAAATGATCTCATCCGACTGTGCCATGTCGGTAAGATTGCCATATGAAGACCACTTATCGATCTCAATCAGTCGATTATCAAGAGCATCCAGTTCGTCCAAAGTTACAGACGGAGTAATAATGCTTCCATACTCCAAAGCATCCCGGAAATCGTTTATCAGTTTTTCTGCTATCCCTTGCTCTTCTCCAAGACGCCACATAGCACTGATATGAATATCATTGCTCTCCTGAATGGCATAGACGTGCGGCTGAAGGTTACGCTTAAAGAACCTTGCGTCATACTGCCTTGCCTTCATCATCACGGCGAAATACGCGAGCTGAGCCGCTCGCTCGTCGATATCGAGACCCCAGAGGTTCTTTTCGATTATGCCGGCGACGGCTTCCCTCGCGGTATAGCCGTAATCTTCATAGATTTTCACGAGCACGTCGAACATGTAGCAGAGGATGTGGCCGGAACCCATGCAGGGATCAATGCACTTGATGTCCTCCGGCTTTATTGCTGCGTACTCCTTGCGTATTTCAGCGAGTTGCTTCTGCACCTCGTGTTCCTGCTCGGCTTCGTCGAGATAATACTTCCAGCCGGCCTTGAGTTCGTCATTCGGATGACCTTCAAGCCAGAGTCTGCCGAGGCTGTTCTCCACCATATAGCGAACGATCCAATCGGGTGTGAAGAGCTGTGTTGCTGCAGGAATATTCTCTTTGCTTATCTTTATGTTCTTCTTGAGGTTCTCAAAGACCTTATCCTTCGGCTCGGTGTTATAGTACTGATACAGCCAGCCTATGATCTGCACCTGATCCGTCCAGTCGTTCTCAGGGATCATGGATACCATCTGCTCTATAACGCTACCCTCTCGCAGAAGGTTATCGGGAAGCAGAAGCTCGGTATAGTCCTCGATCCTCTGGAACATACCGGGAAGGATGGACGAGAGCGCGTTGCACTGCACAATCAGCAGATACTTATAAAGCTCATCGGTCTTATTACCCTGCTTGAGCTCATAGACCTTTTCCATATCGAGCCCATCAAGCTCAAGGTGTATGGCTTCCGTAAGTATCTGGGGTTTGAACTCTCCGTCATCGTTTGTGAATACGCGAACATGGGAAGGAAGATACCCGTTGACCTCCATGAACCTGAGCGCGGCAAAACGGTTGAACCACGTGTAGGCGACCTCTTCGATCACCTGCTCGTAGCCCTTGTTCTTCATACGGACGATGAGCGTTGAACGCTGCTTACGCTCCGTTTCGGAAAGGAGCCTGCCGTTCACGCTCTCGGAGTCGGGATTACCGATATCCTTTTCGGAAATACCGTAGAAAAGTGCACGCTGACTTACCCTTGCTATCAGCTCTCGTCTTGCCCATATCGCGTATTTCTTGATCGCGTTCTTGTCCATGTTGGTCTCCTTAGCTTAGTTAAAGAAATTGAATTCACCCACAGCAAAGGGAATATCTATCTGGAACTCCTCGCGAACGGGAGCCTGCAAGCCGCTTTCGTCGGCGATGATCAGATAATAGGTTTCCCGGTTGCTGTACTTCTGCGAGCGCAGGCTGAAATTGACACGGAAGGTGCGCTCCTGCGCGTTATCGCTCGTCTTGTCGGCGATGATCTTACCAGAATCGCTGATCTTCTGCCCGTTGGAATCGGTAAAGTACAGCAAATAGGTTGCCGCCTCACGATTATCACCCACGGCCTCCTTCTGGTAGAAGTTCAGCGAGAATATCATGTTGCTGATCTTTCGATTCGCCGAAAGGAGGCTAATAGTTACAGGCTTGGTATCATAGCGTTCTTTGTTGCGCTGATAAATCTTGCTGGAGTTGCGCAGGAACTGGAACTCGAGAACCGGCACGACCATCTCCTGCAAACTGATGCCGCCATGAACGTAGTTCAGTCCGCCGCCCTTCTTTTTGATTCGGACATTTTCGCGAGGAGCAAAAGCGTCGAACTCCGTGTTTCCGCCCATGAAGCTGACCGGAAGCAGGTAATCCGGCTTCGCTCCCTTCTTTGTAATGAGATAGCGGCGATCGATCTCGACATCCATATCGCCCGGCGTAGTCTTGTCGACCTTTGCATCCTCGGTAAGGGGGCTGTATGTATAAAGGAAGCCGTGATCCGCGGTTACTATCACATTAGTTCCGCCGAACTCATTCACGATTATTCGGATAAGGTTTTTGATTTCAGTGATCGCATCATCGCAGGCTGGGAAAACAGCACTGTCGGAAGTATGGCTTGCCTCATCGATCTTATCATGATAGATGTAAACAACATCCATCCCCTTCACGAGTGCAGACCGTTCCGCGCGCTTCATGCCGATGATGTCATCGTACTTCAGCGCGGTACTGTTGGAGTTTGCAGTTTTCAATACCTTCTCACGGTATCCGGCGTCGGTAGACTGACCATCTGCAAAAACTGCAAGCGTTCCGTTCGGGCGAAGCACAGCCTCCAGCTTCCTGTGAGGCAACAATGCAGCCATGCCGTATTTTGTTGCTGTCGGGAATAACGCCTGGCAGCTGTTCAGCGAGACCTTGCACTGCATCTCACGCTTGAGCTGTTCCGAAAGCGAAGCCGCGACCTCATAGCGCAGAGCATCTGAAATAATAACGAAAATGCGATTATCGTTCTTATACACCTTGGAGCTGTAAAACTCCTCCTGCCGGGGCACCTCGAGAATGCGTCCGTATTTTTCAAGGTTTTCAGCGCAGGCGTCAGTCCAGTTCTGGCCGAGCAACCCAAGGAACCAATGAGAATACAGGCCCTCTACGCGATCGGCAACATGCTTGATGAGATCGTCAAGTTGCTGATTAGACACCTTAAGACAACGACCGAAGCACAGCTGGAACTGTCTGTAATAACCGTCCATACGGTAATAATCGGAAGTGTATTCCTTCCAAATCTTGTGCGGTTCAACCGTATGGAACCCACCGGAATGCTCAAGGAAGAAGGCCTGCATGTTGGCAACCTGGAGCAATGCGTCATAATAGCATGAAACATTCCCATACCAAACCATTGTGCGGCGCTTTTCAACAGTCGCTTTGATGGTGTCCACCTTGATTATCTGATCGCTGATCTCCTTCATAAGCGCAGTCAGAATGCACTCGTTTATGCAGGGGAAGCACTCGGTATCGACGATATCGGAGGCTTCAAGCTTTTCAAAGCGCTGATGCAGTTTCGCAGCATACTCAACATATCGCGCGATCTCGTAGAGTTGATGATTGTCCTCGCTGTGGAGCCAGTCGGAAACGAAATCATAGCAATATGCCTGATGCGGGGTGGAGAAATACGCCCCGAGCCCCGCAAGGTGATCCGGGTGCATAGTCCTTGTAGCAGCTGTCAGAAGAATGTGTATAGCAAGCCTGCTGAGCTTCGGCTCATCGCCGCCGTTATAGCCTGTGGCCTGAGAAACCATTACCCAGAACGGCTTGTCCGCGCCATAGCTTACAAAGCTTTGGTAAACGGGGTTCGAGTCCATATCAAGTCCTGCGCGCAGAACAGATTTTATGATCTTATTAGGCTGAATTTCGCTGCAGCCGCCGAGCGCTGCCATGACAGCAAGGTGCATTTGCGGAGCGGTTGAAATGCCTCCGCCAAGCTTTTTTATGGCGTCGCGGCGTTCTTTTGCGCGGAAGAACTTTCGATAATGCTTGACCTGATTGCGGATGATAGGAGTCGAAGGAAGACCCATCTCATCCATCCAGATGGAGTTGAGATCGGCACGGAACTCCTCGCTGTAAAGCTGCACATTTATCAGCCAGTTATCGTCATCCCTCGTGAAAGAACGCGGGTCGTAAACGAGGAAGTTCGAGGAAAGATCATCCTCACAAATGAGCTTCTTTGCTGCGAACGTGTTACTGCCGGTAAGAATGACAATCTTCACGCCGTCTATCGACAGCTCATCAAGCTGGTCCTCGAACTCACGATCCTCATCGTGCCAGAAGATTATACGGCGCTTATAGAACTCCGGTAGTGGAGCTGAAAAGCGCCTCGCCAAATCCTGCTGAATTGTGATAGAATCAATGCCTGCCATGGCTGTGTCTCCTTACTTGATTTTAGCAAGTACATCCTGGAATTTTGCGTAGTTCACCTTCACACCGTCGTCGAGATCGATGCGGATCATCTGATCAGCGAGATGGTGAATCTTCTCTTCGTATATGCGCAGCTCTTCGGCTTGGTCGGTAAGCTTCGAGAGCTGTTTCGTCAGCTTCACGCGCTCGGCTGTCGAAGCAGAGGCAATGCGGTTTTCAAGGTCGGCGATCGCCGTGCGGTAACGGGACTGCTGCTCGTGAACATAATCCGTGCGGATACGAGCGATGGTATCAGGCTGATAACGGTGCATGTAGATCAGCGCCTTAAAACCGTTCTTCTTGCCGCTGTCGAAGAGCCAGTAGATCGGACGTTTCTGGTAAACCTTGAGGTGGTCGGCATAGAAGTCGTTAAGGAAGTAATTGCGTATGACCTCGCGGGAAGAACCCTTGCCGCCTAGCGCGGACGCTATGAACTTGAGATTCTCCTCCAGCGTTTCCTTGCCGTAAACGACCTCGATGAACTTCATAAAGCGGGTGACTATATCATCCGTGAAATACTCGTCATCGGTTATCGGAAGCACGTTATCTGCATCAGGGATGAAGGTCGAATATTTCGAGATATCCCATTCGCCCCCGGCGTATGCAAGGCCTTCGACATCGAGGGAATAGCGCCCGAACATACAGCCGACAGCATAGGAAATCAGTGAACGAATATCACGGCCGAGATCAGCCTTACGTACGGTGATGTCCTTATCCTCCACCTCGGGAGTAAGCTCGTCCTGCAAGCCGTAGATCTCAATGAAGATACGGTTTAGCTCCTCCTCGTTGGCTTTGAGTTGATTGAAGCGAGCGTCGCACTCGGCTTTCCATACTTCATAGCAATTCTCAACACTGTAATTAACTGGTGAAGGAAATGCGAAAGCTTGTATGGGTGCAATCAGCGGGTGCCGTTTGAAATCCCATGAGGTTTCAAAGGAGTCCCAGTCGAAACGCGAAGTGTCAATACAACATGCTGTTATCTTTTCTATTTGGCTCTTGTATTCTTTATCGACTTTGATTGGAAGTCTTGCAATGTCTCCAACATTAAAGTTTATTGTCGGAGATAATATCCTAAGAATATCAGCTCCTACAATACTATTCATAAAAGCCAGCAAGTATAGCTTGAGAGTATCTTCAAAAATGCAAAAGCCTGCACTTGAGAACAAGAACCCATACTCAAAAGCTCTGACGCTGATTTTCGAACTTGAAATAGCGGTCCATGTAATGCCAGCTTTGTAGTAAAAGTCCTTATTCCGTATTGCTGCACGTCCAAATGCTTTGATTTCCAAACCATCCTTTTCCCAGTTTACCACATCGCCGTTATCTCCGTACCACCTTCTAAACTCACCGCCATTGTTGTATGGGTACCATTTTCGCTGTTTATCAACTGTATTGAGTGAATAAGCAGGCAAAGCAAACTTTTTAACTGACACCTCGTGCCATATGCGTACAAATCTGTTGTTATCTGAAGTGGACATACCAAATCGAGGTGGTTCTATGTCAGAAATAGTTTTATTATCAAATGTTTTATACATAGCCTCGCTTGCCCAATACGCCACCGGTGCGCCTGGGATCTTATCAAAGTTGTCCTGAGAGGCGGTATAGCGGTTTTCGCCCGCAAGGAACATATCCTCCTTCCCCTGCTGAGTGGTCGGCTCGATAAGGCGGCAGTAGGTTCCCTTGTAGTTAGGGATATGTGTTTTGCGCATGACAAAGCTGGTCGTCTGCACGACCTCGCCGCCGATCTCCTCAAAAGCCCTTGCGCCGAGATGCGCCATATTGACGGTATTGACAGTATTGAGCTTTGCGCGGAGCTTTTCAAAACTCGAAAGGAACATCCATGCGTGCTGGGTTATCATCGCCTGATAGCCGTTCGGTTTGATCATATCACGACAGCGTTCGATAAACACGGCGAACAGATCGCTCTTGGAATCCGGATAATACTTTTTAACAAACTCCGAGAGCTTCGCTCCCATGCCGGATGCGCCCATGTACGGCGGGTTGGTTATGACTGCGTCATACTTCTGCGCAAGCGCTTCCGCGAGCTCAAGGAGCGGACGGAACTCTGTAATCAGCCCAACCTGCCTGATGGAATCAAATATGTTGTTGTAGACGTTCAATGCGATCTCATCATAGCGTTCACGGAGGGCGGAGAGCTCATCCTTGGTGAGCTTGATGTTGATGATGCTGCCGTACTCCATAGCGTCACGGAAATTGTCCATCAACTTCACAGCCGCGGGTTTCAATTCGCCGAGCAACTCAAGATAATCGGCGTTCATTCCGTTGCGCTCTCGGAAGCCGTGGATATGCGGCTGCAGTTTGCGCTTAAAGAACCTTGCATCGTACTGCCTTGCCTTCATCATCACGGCGAAATAGGCGAGCTGCGCAGCACGCTCATCAATATCAAGGCCCCAGAGGTTCTTTTCGATTATGCCCGCTACGGCTTCCCTCGCGGTATAGCCGTAGTCCTCGTAGATCTTTACGAGAACGTCGAACATGTAGCAGAGTATGTGTCCGGAGCCCATGCAGGGATCGATGCACTTTATATCCTCCGGCTTTAATGCGGCATACTCCTTGCGTATCTCCGCAAGCTGTTTCTGCACCTCAGGTTCCTGCTCGGCTTCATCGAGATAATACTTCCAGCCGGCCTTAAGGTTATCGTTCGGATGGCCTTCGAGCCACAGCCTTCCGAGGCTGTTCTCGACCATATAGCGGACGATCCAATCGGGGGTGAAGAGCTGAGTAGCAGCAGGGATATTCTCTTTGGTGATCTTGATGTTCTTCTTGAGGTTCTCAAAGACCTTATCCTTCGGCTCGGTGTTATAGTACTGATACAGCCAACCGATTATCTGAACCTGATCCGTCCAGTCGTTTTCGGGGATCATGGATACCATCTGCTCTATAACGCTGCCTTCACGCAGAAGGTTGTCCGGAAGGAGCAGTTCGGTATAGTCCTCGATCTTCTGGAACATACCAGGAAGTATGGGCGAGAGAGCATTACACTGAACGATAAGCAGATACTTATAAAGCTCCTCGGTCTTATTTGCCTGCTTGAGATCATAGACCTTTTCCATATCAAGCCCATCAAGCTCAAGGTGTATAGCTTCCGTAAGTATTTGAGGCTTGAACTCTCCGTCATCGTTTGTGAATACGCGAACATGGGAAGGAAGATAGCCGTTGACCTCCATGAACCTGAGCGCAGCAAAACGGTTGAACCACGTGTAGGCGACCTCTTCGATCACCTGCTCATAGCCCTTGTTCTTCATACGAATGATGAGCGTGGAGCGCTGCTTCCTCTCCGTTTCGGAAAGGAGCCTGCCATTCACGCTCTCAGCATCGGGATCACCGATATCCTTCTCGGAAATGCCGTAGTAAAGTGCACGCTGACTTACCCTTGCTATCAGCTCTCGCCTTGCCCATATCGCATATTTCTTGATCGCGTTCTTGTCCATGTCAATCCTCCGTATCTATCAGTTCGTCGCTTTCGGGATAAATGTTTATATCGAAGTCATCCAACATTGTTTTGTCATCCAAGTCAAAGTAAAACTCTTTGCCAGCCCTACAAAGAACCGAACAAAGCTTGGCAATGTTTAACCGTATGTGCGTTTCATATGCTTGGAATGTATCAGCATTAAGCAGTGCAGCACCTTTGTCTTCCAAGTACTTATTTCCATCTTTATGGATGAAGAAATCAAGGGTCTTTATATAGTCAACATCTTGGAGACGACTATTCCCAGAATGCAAATATGCACAGCGGAGCTTATAGCAAGCATATGCGTCAAACGGCTTTACACCTACAGCTGTCAGCATCTTATTGGTCTTATAGTACTTCTTAACGTATTGATTAAACCAACGACGATACCTTGTTCCGCTTCCTTCTATTTCCGGGTATGCAATCTGCCCACAAATATCTGGAATGGTAAGGGCTAAAGCCAAGGCAGACCTATATGCACCTGCGTTTACAGCTCGCTCTATGTCCTCTATCATAGCAAGCATATTCGCTCCTCTCTGAGATCACTTCAACTGAATACCATCGCAGTTTTCAAGAAGAGTGAGCAGCTGTGCACGCATCTTCTCTACATAATCATCGATTTCTTCCGCAGACTCAAGTTTTTTCGCCGGGAAAATTACCGAACGGTTGTAGGGACGAATGACCTTCTTCGGCTGCGGAGCAGTAGTTCCGCCACCCACAGGAGGTTTGGGCGGATCGACCTTCGGCGGGTTCTGGATGCGGTCAATCTGCTCTATAGCATTGTCCTTATACTGCAGCATGGGCGGGATAAGGCCGTCGAGAAGCGCAAGGCTCTGATAGTCCTTTACCTTCTGGCGCTGCTGCTCATAGTAATCATCGGCTTTTTCAACAATGCTGTCCGCCTTTATCGATGTGCATTCGGTATGGATCGCTCTGACACACTGGGTGATAAGATCGTTGATCTCATCGCGTTTGGAGGCGAGAAGCCTTCCGTGACCTTCACGAACAGTCGCCATGAGCCCATTCAGCTCAGGAATACGCCTATAACTGAAGCCGCCCTGCACGTAAACAATCAAGCGGATCTGATTCAATGCTGTGTTGGCTTCCGGCTCATGGGAGAGATAATCAAGCTCGTTGCGAAGATCCTCTTCCATCTTGGCGGCAGCATCGAAGATCTGAACCTGATTCTTGAAGAAGCTTTCAACATCCTGCAGTTCTTCCTTGCTGTCGAAAAGGGCGTCTTCTTCCTTGAGCACTCGATCGATGAGGGCAATGTTATCCTTGCGCTGCGAGAGGATGCCGTCAATAAGCTGAATAGCTGACTGCACCTTGAGCCTGTCGGGATACTTCCTTCCGTTATCATAGCGCTGGTTCAGTTCTTCGTAATGCTTTTTCTGATCCTCAAACTTCTTTGCAATGAAGGCCACAAGCCCATCTTCATCATCAGGAACGTCCATAACATCGAAGTATTCACGGAGAAGATCCTTAACAGCCTTCATCTTGACAGCCGTAACGACCTGACGCTTGGAGATCTTCGTTTTGCCGATCTCACTCTTCTTGCGAAGCATATCGGGAAGCTTGGGGTTATCGGGCTGAACGGTCTCACCGCCGTACTTAATTGTTACCTTCTGTTGATTGATGAGCAGCGCAACGACGGAGGCAATATCGATCTCGCGCCATCCATAGGGGATCGCCTGATATCTGGACTGCACATCCGACATAGTTGTGGGAAGCTTCTGCCTTTCCTGAACGATAAGGTATTCCTCAACTTTGGCAGCAGCATCGCGATTGGGTTCAGTGCCGGGTATGAAAATACCCTGAAGCACATTGACAACATCTTCATCTGTATCGGCATTCTTTTCGATAAGACCAAGATCGCTGTAAACATGCGTGACAAGGTACTCGAGCGCCTGATCGATACGGGACTTTGCATCACCGCCCTTGACCTCAATATGCTCACCGTCAACGTAGAATTCACCGCCGATTATAGCCTTTTTAAGATCTTCCATAGCGGAGAGCTCGAACCTTCCGGCTTCATCCTGCTGATTGCGAATGATGTCCTGAACAGATTTGGGAAGCTGAGAAACATTACGCTGCTTGACAAACTTGCGGATCTTCATCGCACTCTCAAGCGATTCATAGTATGAAGTTCCGGAAAGAACAACGATAGCCTGTCCTTTGGAATCGGTCATCAGACGCAGTTCGGATTTGTCGATCGCGTCGGTAGCTACCGTCAGGAAACGAAGCTTCATGCCGCCGGTAACAACACCTGTAGAAACGCCGTCAACCATCTTATCAAATTCAAAGTCGTACTTACCGTAACGATATTTCTTTGTTTGGTATATGTCTGCATAGATCATCTGAGCAATGCGCTCTACGATGTCTGCAGTAGCAACTACGGTGTTTTTGATATCCTTCTGAATATCCTGCTCCTCGTCGGTCAGGAAGTTATATGTATCACCGATCCTTCCGATATAATTCTGACTCATGAGGCGATCAAGAGATTCACGAACTTTTTCACGAAGTGTGATTTTATCCGTGCGGATATCGTCAGACATCAGTATGACTATGTTATCGACGTTTGCGGGAATGTCGTCAACATAACGAATCAAGTACAAAAGCTTGAGTACGTCCACATCCATTGACTCAACGCCTGCGCCGATTTCTGCCGCCTTTTCGCAGCGCTCAATGACGCGCCTGATGGAACTGTCAAGGAAAGTGTGGACTGTATCATAGAAGCGGAAGAAGGGCACAAGTGCGTACTCGTCTTGGTCCTGTATCTTTTGCGCGGCTTCTTGGAAACCAGAAAGCATGGAACGCTCTCCTCCGGAAAGATGCTTGCCAGAATTACCGTGCTTTCTGATCTCAGCAAAGACCTTCTGCATGATAATAAACTGGTAAGGTACAAACGGGAAATTGACAGCGAATTCATTCGCTCCCGAAAAGCCCTTTATATCAAGAATAGAGCCGTTAAATGTGAAGAGGTTTCGCAGTACGGAATCGTTCTCATGGTAGAGCTTTTCCAGGCTCGATTCAACTTCCGGCTTTTTCTTCAGAATACGCTTTTGAATGACCTCATCAACCGAAGAGGAGGAGAGGCTGAGGCGGGTCTTAAAACGAGCCTGAATTCTTGAGAACTCGTCAGCACGGACCTTGATGATTTCGTCGATGGCTTCTTGGCCGGTACAGATAACCCATACTTTTCCGCCACATTCACTGCCAATTTTTTCTGTCAGAGACTGTAGGTTCAGAAGCATATCAGTATCTGTGCCAACATACTGCCCGACCTCGTCGATTAGGAAGACCAGCCGGAAATCTTTAGGCTTTTTATTCACATAAGCCTTAATATCCTCAACAAGAGTTGCAATAGAAAACTCTACAGCAGTCTTATCATTAAACCACCGCTTTGCATCTTCCTCACTCATATCGAGAACTTCCATAAGGGCAGGGATAATAAACTTACCGTTAAAAGCAAATGCCTTACGCTGATCGATCCATGGTTTACCTTTCTTTGACTCAAAGGCGCGACGGAACTCCGCAGTCTTTCCGAGCTGATCGATGTACTGTTCGAGCATAGCAACCTTAAGGTTCTCTCCATAAAACCCAAGATGGTTGTAGAACATCTTTGCAAAGACACGCAGGACAGCTGTTTTATCCTTATTGATCGAGCCTTCGATATCAATGTTAAAAAGAATAGTTTCGGTTTCACCGTGCGTTGCACGGTCGATCATCATAAAAGTACCGGGATCATCAGCAAACTTTTTGCGGAACATCTCGACAGTCGGCACACTGCCAACGCGCTTATTCTCCAAAATATAGGAGAGCATCTTCAGAAAGTGCGATTTACCACTTCCAAAGAAGCCAGATATCCACACGCCGATATCATCGGTGTGCTTTTCGAAAGAATCGCTATAGTAGTCGAAAAAGCTAATAAAATGCTTCTTCAATTCTTTAGTTATAACGTATTCTCTGACTTCCTGCTCTATAACATCTGAGGCATCTTGATCAACCTTGATAACTCCGTTGATTGGCCTGTTGATGTCTTCTGCAAACATATTGCGAATGATCATGTCTGCGCCCTCCTTAAAAAATATTGAAAGCTCTGTAGTAATCATTTGGAGTTAGCCTGCCGAACAACTGCAAATAGTGTCCGTCAAACTCGCCTGGGTACATAACGAGAATCGGAATATCTGAAAAATAAGGTTGCAATGCTTCGAGCAAGGAATGGACACGCATAAATGGGAACACGTCCCCAACGCCTGTCAGCAGCAAAATATCTCCTCGCTTGTGCGGCGCATACTGTATCTTGTCTATAAACTCTCCTTCTCCGATTGCAGAATGGAGCTGTTCCAGGAGGAATAATCCGCCATCAGACTCCTCCATATCGGGAATTGCGTCCGTGATATCTAAATCACCACAAATAGAGAGGAAAGTCTTGAACAAGTTGCACTCAACAAGCCTACAGCTCAAAGAAGGATCTGTTTTTAATTGATTGATAAAGTGGACTACCGTCATTTCATCCTCTGCCGCATAGCAAAAGATGCGAATGTTCACTTCGTTGCTCAACCCTTTTCCGTCCAGAAAATCATCCTTCTGTATTTCTTTCCGAAGGAGATCGAGCCTTTCTTTCAAGCTACTCATTAGCTTCCCTCCTTTATGAAATACAGTTGAATGCTGAGAGAACTCTTTCGTCCCCGTTTTCTCGGATAGCATCCTCTAATACTGAGGAAATTAAAACAGGGTTTAAGTGATCTGAGTTAATGCTGTCCAAGTATTCGGTCTCTACAAGAGTTTTCATAAGCACCTGTCGTATCTTTGTTATCGTAAGATCACTCCATGTTGCCACCCAATCATCTTGCTCCTGAAGGCGCATCAAGAAAACGTTAACATCCATTTTACCGAATGAGTTGTCGAACTTACGATACTTTTCCCCAACAACGGTTATCATAAAATCCCAAACCAGGCGATATCTTTTCATCATTGCATAGAGGCAAATCTGCTTCGCTACGCTACTCGGCTGTTCAGCGATTGCAGTAATGAGCGCCGGATCTTCTAAAGCGTCTAGCCTTTTAATGCAGTTACGCGCCATTTCCCTAATCGACTTCTCTGTAGGATATTGGAAAAGATTCTCTGATACTATCTTATCTACAACAGCCTCTTTATCCAGTCCATCTGATAAAAGTCTAGCTGTAGTTCTGACTTCATAAAATAAAAACTGTTCCCTTGTGAGCACAGCGCTATAGGGACTAGTTTCTTTTAGCTGTTTATTTCGATTCTGCGGCATATTCAATCTCCGTCTTCAAGAAATTACTCATTCGGCATTAAGCCATTCCGCTTCAATAGTATCAAAAGCCAATCCGTTTTCAGAGCAAAATGCCTTTATGCTCTTCATAGCATTAAGGTTTGGCTTGACCTTGCCTTTTTCCCATCGATTAATAGTTCCGACGGAAACATGCAAAATATCCGCAAGCTCATCTTGCGAAAGCAAAGCTTTTAGCCGCATGTTTTTGATCGATTCAGCGAGTGACATAGGAAACATCCTCCTGGCAGAGTATTAAAGTTATTATATCATTCGCCTATCATTCTTTCAACATCGAACAGGCTATTTCTTAGGTGGTTTTCCCTCCTTTTGTTCAAATATCTCTTTTGAGCATACAGTGTTGTCCAATCTCATCATATAAAACTCTGCTTTTCGTTTTTTCCATCCTGACAACTAAGCTCGCTGGTCGCTCGTTGGGCGACATTGCTCGGTATCTGAACGGTTATTCACCGTCGTACATGCTCATCTCGTCAACCCATACCGGATCGTTTTTCACCTTTTTGTTCTCTGACTTGCATTTGGGGCAAATATCATGAGTGTCCCAATATTTGGCTCCACATCTTGAACATCTATATATAACCTTACCCCAAAGGTGTTCTTCTTTATACCATTTGCCGGTTCTCCTTGGCTTGCGGCTTTCAAATCGAGGGGTGATACCATTTTCAACGCGCACTGCACCAATCTCGCTTCCAATACTGGCACATTTGCAGTTTTTCCTGAATGCTCTGCGTTCGGCCCATATTGCCCTTCTCAAGACTACTTTTGTTTGAGCGATCGGGTAAGGCACATTCTTCTCCTTGAAAACCTCCTTTGCAACAACCCTCGCCGCTTTTTGCTCACTGCCCGCAGGAACTATGACCACGTCGTTTACCCTTATATGCCGGTCATCCGTTCTGTAGTAATACGGCACCTTACTTTCCTGGAAGCAGACGCTGACGTATATGTATTTCTTTGCAAAAAGTCCCATAGCTTATCCTAAGTGTCCAAAGTTATACTTCAATCACAGCGGTGGCATTTCGATTCAGGTACTGTGATTATTCTTCACGAAACCGCCACTTGAATTATACACTGAAAAGGCTTTCTGGGATATACAAAAAATGGTACTCATGATATGGCGCAAACAATATATTGCTAATTTTGCAAATAATCAATTGAAAAACGAGGGCGTCGGACTACTCCAACGCCTCATCCATATAGTCGACGAGCTCGCCGTGGATTGCAGCTATCTTATCGAAGTCAAGAGACTTATTCAGGCCGCTTTCCCTTGTGCTCATGAGAATGACCTTTCTTCCCGTCACGTCGATTCGCTTTACTGTATCGGTAATCTCAACGTATCTTCCGCCGTCCTTATGCTCGTCCAGCTCGAAGACTGTGAAGGTGAGTACGGGTCTGTGCCCGTCGGCAATGATATCGTTGACAAGGGAGAGCTTCTGGTTAAGCAGTTCAAGCTCATAATCCTCAAGCTCGAGCTTTCTGTCAGTGAGGCGAGCTTCCTCCGCAACCATATCCTCATATCCGGATAATGCCTTATAGGATGCGAACTGTGCCGAGCGTTCGTAAAGGCTCATATGCGGCCGTTTGGGAGACTGCCAGTGAGGCATGTCGATTATGTCCGCATAGACTATGCGCGGATCGGGTTCTTTTTCTTTTATGCCTTTACTCATCTTCGCTGCCTCCGCTGTTTTTGCCTTGGGACTTTTCCTTGGAGCGTCCGACGTAAACCTCGTCCTTGCCGGCCCTGTGGCCGCCTATCTGTTCATTGCGTTCTCTTGTTGTGCCGCCCTCGAAATAGTTCATTCCCTTGAGTAAAACGTTCTTACCGAAGCGGTCTTGGAGGCAAAGAGTGGCTCTTTGCAGTCTGCGTTCCTTTTCTTCCTCGGCTTTTCTCTCCGCTTTCGCTTTATCGAGAGCCTCATAATCGACAAAAAGGCTCATCTGCTCCGGGCCCTCTGCCGGGATCTCCGTTTCCGGAATAAGATTGCAGGCTGCTATGCCCACGCGCCGTATAAGAAGGTCGGGATCGACTATGCGGTCGTACAGAGCCATCATGACTTCCATTATCGCTTCCGTGGAGCTGGTATAGTGGTCGATATTACCGGTCCCGTGCGCATGGTTCGGATGCGGCCTTCCGTACATATCGGGAGAGACCTTTCCCGTATACGTCCTGCCCGTCGTCTTGACCTTATAGACCGAATCGGCCATCGTTTTGCCCTGCTTCACGACCTCGAGACTTTCACGGTCGTATCCGATTGTTAGCACGACCTGTTTTGTAACGACGGTTTTTCTTACCATGTCGAGAACGAGCAGCTCCGTCATTTCCCGCGTTATAAGCTTTCCTTTTTCACAGGTATAGGGCTCCTTCAGCACCTGCCCGGATGAAAGAGAAGTTGTTTCGGGCGTATAGCTTTTTATCGTGGTTATATCGGTCGGTTCCCATCCCCATGCGTGGTCGATAAGAAGCTCGGCGTTAATGCCCATCGCCTTGTAGAGAGCGTCCTCGTTGTGAACGCTCAGTCTCGCGACGTCTCCCATCGTATAGCAGCCGAGTGCGGCAAGCCTTCTCGCAGTGCCGCCGCCGACGCGCCAGAAGTCGGTTATCGGGGTATGGCACCACAGCAGCTCTCTGTACGTCTGCTCGTTGAGCTCCGCTATCCTCACGCCCTGTTCATCTGCGGGAACGTGCTTCGCCACTATGTCCATTGCGACCTTGGCGAGATACATGTTCGTTCCAATGCCGGCCGTCGCGGTTATGCCGGTCGTATAAAGCACCTCGCGGATCATCTGCATGGCGAGCTCGTGAGCAGTAACGGCATACGTCGCGAGATACGGCGTTGCGTCTATGAACACCTCGTCAATGCTGTAAACGTGGATATCTTCGGCGCTGATGTACTTGGAATAGACGGAAAAGACTTGGGTGCTTATCTTCTCATATAACAGCATGCGCGGAGGAGCCACGATGTAAGAAAGCTCCAAAGCGGGATCGTTTTCGAGAGCTTCCGCGTCAAATGATGATGATGTGAAGTGATAATGTCCCTTTTCGTCCTTCGGAAGAACGCCGAGCTTAAGAGCTTTGCGGAATCGCTCCTGATTAACTTCTTTGACCCTCTGTATCACCTCAAACAGACGAGCTCTTCCGGATATGCCGTGTTTTTTCAGAGAGGGTGATACCGCGAGACATATCGTCTTTTCGGTGCGTGAAAGATCGGCAACGACGAGATTGGTGGTCAGAGGATCGTACTTCCGGTCAGCGCACTCGACGGAGGCATAGAAGCTCTTGAGGTCTATCGCTATATAGACTTTATCCATCCCGATCCTCCTTTCGCATGCTTTCAACAAACCATCTTCCGAAATGGCTGGCAAAGCGGTCCTGACAACGCTCGAAAAACAGGTATTTGATCTCGCCCTTAATAACGACGGTGAAACAGTCGCCGGGAAGACTGCGTTCAATTGACGAGGCAGGCCTGAAATCCTTGACGGCCTCTATATTGAATACGCGTCCGTCTTTCCAGGTAATGGAGCGCGGCTGCATATACCCCGTTGAATCGAAATCGGAGTTGACCTTGACATATACCCGCTCCGGATGAAGCGGCTTTGAGTATGCCATTCGGATCAACTCCTTTCATAGAATCAAGGCTTTCTCTTTACTGATTTGCTCCGTGTTTCCTGTTGAACTCGCGTATCTCGTCAACGAACAGATCCTCAAGAGCGTTCTTTTCCTCATCGGATGCCATATCGGAGGAATGTACTGTGCCGAGAACTCTGCCGCGGATTACGAGAGTGTTCTGTTCGTTCTTCTTCGGATATGGGATATCAGGATTGACGGAATAAAGGGTATTGTCCTTTGCAATACGCTTTATGACAGCTCCGTCATCGGTATCCACGATAACATCCTCTCCCGGAGAGGCTGAAACAGCGTTCTCATAGTAAACATAGTCGCCGCTGTGATAGACCGGCTCCATACTGTCTCCGTCTACCTTGACGATACCGTCCGCTCTTTCGTTGAGAGTGTTCTTGCGAAGGAAGGTGTATTCGGGAGGTGCATCGGGAACATAGTCTCCTATACCAGCTGCCGCCATGCCGGGACGAACAAGGAACAGTCCGAAGGTCTTCTTCATAGTCCTGTCCTTTGCCTCGAGTTCCTCGCAGAGAAGAGTGTAGATCATTTTGTCTACCACTCTTTGGCTTGAAGGCGTAAGCTGCCGCAGGTTATTTACTACTCTTTCCTCGATGGGGTTAAGTCCGTTCTCCGGTTCGGTTCCGAAAAGCTCGTGAAGCTTAATCCCCAGTATAGCGCATATCTCGGGAATATAGCTGTAATCGGGCTTGGACTTATCCGCCTCCCAGTTGATCACGGTGTTCCTCGATACATGCATCATTTCGGCTAAATCGCCCATTGTGAGCCTTGCGGCGGTGCGACGCCGCTTTATTATGCTTCCGAACATCACTTTGCCGTTCTTGTTAGCGTCCATGTTTACGCCTCCTTTGTTAGAACCGCTCATATGGCGGGTATCTTACAGGAGACATTATAGCACAAGCATATTTGGCTATGCAATAGGTATATGCAAAAATATTTACAATTTTTTCTTGCAATCACGGTTTAGGGGGTGTATAATGTGTTCCACGATACGAGACCGAAGGAGGAACGCCGTATGAAAAGCTACGAACTTGCGATGACGCCCGAAAAACACGGCAGCGTTCCGTGCTTGATGCCGTTCTATTCTGCCGAGGAACATAATGCCCTTATAAACAGAAAAGGGCCTTTTTCGGTGGTGGAGATATTAAAAGAGGTGTTTAACGAGGATTTCCGAGCGGCTTTGGAGATGTTTGTTCGCTCATATCCCGGAGATGTGAGAGCCGCGATAGGAAACAGCTATGCCGAAAACCTTCGGCTGATCCGTATTTCGGAACCCCGAGTCGCCGACACATATGACGCCGATCCTAAGCATTTAGCCGTTGAGCTCGATATAAACGCGGGAATACGCGCCGATATCGGAAGCGTGACTGCAGACTTTATCACTCGGTTCCGTATGAGCTATCTTATTGACGTGATGGGGCGAAAGTGCAGCGCTCCGAGTATTTGTGCGGCGTCTCCGACTGCAGCAAACCACAGTCAGCGCATTAACGCATTTCTCCTTCCGATAATGTATGAGGATGATTATCCCGATACGGCATACAGAATGCTGAAGACGTATTACCCGGAAGCTCTTAATGAACCTACGGCCATAGACGGAATCGAGATGGCACACAGGATGCGGTTGATCGTAAAGCATGTGAGACTTCCCAAGGGAAGTGGCGCCCGAGGCCTGATATTCTTTACACGCTCTAAGGTAACTGTGCTGGATGATGACAACGGCAGCAGGGTGATGGATGTATTGCCAATGACGATACTGCTGAACACGGACCTGTGCCCCACCGCAGAGATCAAGAACAGCACCGTTGTCCATGAGTGCGTCCACGCTTATCTCGACTATAGGTTCTTTATGCTCCAGTCACTCAGCGGAAAGCCATATGAAGCAAGTATGGGAAGAAGTGTTTCTCCGAAAAGATTTGTTCAAAACAACAGCCCTGTCAGCTGGATGGAGCTTGTGGCTGAGAAGCTTCCAGCCTATATCCTTATGGAGGAGACAAATACAAGACGTGTTATTGAAGACTTGTACGATTCATCCCGGTGGGATAAGTCCCCTGAAAACGTAATGCGGATCGTTGAGAAACTTGCAGAGAAGTTCGGCGTTTCAAAGGCTATGGCGAAGTACCGCATGATAGAGCTCGGTTTCCCCGAAGCGGAAGGGGTGTACTGCTTTGTCGATGGCAGGCGAATACCTGATCACAAATGCTCCGGTAAATGGGAGAATGATATCACGTACAGCATCTCTCGCAAGGAAGCTGCGGCTCTGCTGACTCTGTCGCATGAATTCAGTTCCGCGTTGCGTAGCGGATGCTATTCGTATGTAGAAGGCCACTATTGCCTTAACAACCCCGAATATGTCTCCGGAACAGGCAGGAGCAAGAGGCTGACGGCGTATGCGAGAACGCATATCGACGAGTGCTGCATTGCCTTTGGTATTGGCGGCAGATATGCTTCGGTCAATTACGAAAACGGTAAAGCCGCGAGAAACAAAAAACGAGAGGTTCTTGACAGGTATCAGAGCAGGCATGCCTTCGGAAGCGAGCCGAGCTCAAAGGAGCGCATAATGCAAAATGAATTGTTTTTTGAAGATGCTAAGACATGGAAAGCGCTTCTTTACCGCTGCCCTAAAAGCTTCTGCGAAGCGGTACAGACGATCATTGATTTGAAAGGCATCAGTCAGGAGGAACTTGCGAAAAGAGCCGGGATCAGCCGCTCGACATTGAGAAAATGGTGCTCAGGCAGGATTTCGTTGAGACATGTTATCGCCCTGTGCATTGCCATGGACGTGAGGGCGGACATCGGCGAAGAACTCGTAAGGCTCGCCGGATTGTGTTTTCAGCCCAAATCCGAGCATGATGTCCTATACGCCATGTTGTTTGAAACGAGGGATCTATCCGTCGCGAGGGCAAATGAAATACTAAAGCAGAACCTTCTCCCCGCGTTGACCTGCGCCGCGGATGAAACCCAAGAAGACTGATAAAAGAGCTTTGTGAGCGTCCGTTCAAATGGACGCTTTTAATATATTATTTTGTTTTGGGTGCCTACAGGGGTGCCCGAATTTTTTTGCGCTGTTTATTCGCTTTTTCAAATAGACTCGCATTGTCGCCATACGAAAATCAAGCAAATTCGGGCATCGGCCGAAATGATTCTGGTACCCCCGTGGGATGGCTGAAAGATCCGTCAAAAAGCCTTATCATTTCATCGTAATCAAACGCGCCGGGTAATCGACGGCGGCTCAACGTTTCGTTACGAACAACACAATACAATGGCACTATGCCGGTAAAGACTTTTGTGCTCAATCTTTGAGCGATTGACCACTCGACCGAAAACAGCAAGCTTATAGAAAGGGTTTAATATGGAAAAGTATGATCTCCTATTGTTGGGAGCAGACAAGAAAAAAGCTGGCACAGTCCCGGACAGTAAGTTCTCCAACGAATCAGAACGGGAGAAAGGGCGGGTTGAAGCCGATGATGGGACTCGCTGCGAGGGTTCCGTGAAGAAAGGCGGCTATCGAATCAAACAGTATAGTGAGGAAGACCAGCGCATGTACGGGAAGTACCTTAAAAAAGCTCCGTATGACGAGGCGCTTGACGAGATGTTTATCGAGGCAAATGTGAATGAAACCGAAAGCGCAGAGATTTGGGATGAACTGGTTGCGTCATCGATAACGCTCGATATGCAGAGCGTGCTGCCGCCCTCTCCATCTCCGGAAGACGGTATCATCGAAGGTGAACGCATCCGATTGCTTTACAGGTTTATCAGAGAAGAAACTTCTAAAAAGGTCGCGCAGCGTATCAAGTTGTTCTTCTATGATGGAAAAAGCATTGACCAGATCGCAGAGAAAGAGGGCACTTCCAGTCAGACGGTTTCAGAATCCATTGCAAATGCAATAAAGAGGATCAAAAAGAGGTTCAGAGAGGCAGGCTACAATGTTGCAGACATATGAAGAAGTATTAAACGCTCTGCCTCTTCTGCTCAAGCCGTCGGATGCAGCGGAAGCACTCGGAATATCCATTGTTGCGTCAAGGAAGCTTTTCACCGCAATGGTTATCCCCGGAATCAAAACTCTCGGCACTCGCAAGTGTGTCACGAGGACCAACTTTCTGAAATGGCTTGACTCGCTTGAGGAGGTGCAGAAATGATTCCTGAGAAAAAGATCGTATTAACGGTTTCAGAAGTTGCCGACATCCTCAACATCTGCAAGCCCTATGCTTATAATCTATTTGCAGAGCCCGATTTCCCGGGAATGAAGATCGGAAACCGGTATTTGGTCAGGAAGGACAAGTTCATTTCCTGGATGGAAAAACATTTGAAGGAGGATGCAGATAATGAAAAGGAGAAGGGTAAGTCCCAAGAGACTGCCTCTCGTGCTTGATGTTAGGGACATAATGTACGTTCTGAGGATAGGCGAAACGACGGCAAAGGGCTTGTTTGCACGGGACGATTTCCCGAGGTTGGACGTTATGAAACGCAACCTTGTTCTTAAGGACAGCTTTTTCAAATGGCTTGAACAGGAGGATTCAAAGGATGGCAGATAAAAAACGAATTCGCGAGAAACGAACCCCGAAAGAGTTCCTGAGCTATGATGAGCTCCCGGAATTCATGACCGTTAACGACGTCGCAGATGTGCTGCGTATCTCTGTCGCTTCAGCATATACGCTCACGGAACAGGAAGGCTTCCCGCTTCTGCTGTTAAACTGTCATAGGCGAGTGAAGAAAGAGAGCTTTATCGAATGGTTAAACGGAAGGGAGAGAAAACCAAATGCCTAAAAAGAGACGCGACAACGGTCTGTATCAAAAACAGATCACGGCAGGGAAGAAAGCAGACGGTACATACATCCGCAAGACCGTATACGCCAAAACCAAGAAGGAATTGGAC
>JAEEGL010816590.1_pt1 | contig 24786 bp, 27 predicted proteins | sample 9134231 | NCBI WGS metagenome assembly JAEEGL01 (sample SAMN16246548, study PRJNA631951) | gut metagenome | biome: gut microbiome; feature: rumen; material: fiber-attached | host: Bos | place: Iran: Karaj | collected 2018-10
AAATAAACCTCCTCCCAGAGAAATCTTCCGGGTCCTGAAAGTTTTTTTACAAAGACGTGAAACTTTTTCACGAGTGGTACGTATATATTCCTGCCTCTGATTGGTAAGGGTGCCTTTCAGATAGAGAGTAGCCGGAGAACTTCTCCGGTGACGCCAACCGAGCTGCGGAACCAGCCGCGGTGGAGCATAACCCGCTGATATAAAACAGAAAACCAAAACTATTATGAATAACACTGCTGCCGCGCATATCGCGCACCCCACTTTTACCGTAGTCTCGAAGGAGACTGAACCTAACCAGGCTCTTAGTTGCCTCAGCCGTATCGCTTCTGGCGAACGAGTGATTGACCTTTACCGGAACCGGACCCTCTCCTGGGAGAAGAATGCTACTCCCGAGAAGGTGGATAAAGCCGTTTCCGACCCCACCTTCCAGGGGTATACCAGGCTGATTGTAGCCCTATCCTAAATATATGAGAAGAAGAAAACAACACTCCTTTGATGCCGAGGCGGCGTTGAAGGCCGCCACACTGACCGTCATTGCTCTCTTGTCCTCCTGGAAGTGCCACCTCCAGGAGTCTGACCGTGACGAGGTCATCGCCGAGTCTGTCGCAAAAGCGTGGAGACGCCGGGATACTTATAACCCGGAGAAAGCCTCGCTGAGGACCTGGGTCGCTCAGATTGCGAGGAACACCCTTCTGGACTTTCTCAGGAGGACAAAGGGTCCTGGTAATGACTCAACACCGAGCGTGCCCGGTGACGACGGACGCTGCACAGAACCAGCGGATTCCGACATTATCGGGAGCGAAACACTCGAAAGGATTCAAGGGGCGATCGATTCGCTTCCTGAGTCCTACAGTCAGGTGATTACCCTCTTGTCGGAGGGGAAAGGCTGTGCTGAGATTGCCGAGATCCTCGGCTGCTCACAGAATGCTGCGGCCATCCGCTGCACCAGGGCCCGGAAAGCCCTGATGAAAAAACTTAGCGAGGAGGCGTAAGAAATCGCGTTCCATCAGGTATAGAATGATAGAAAACAAGAAAAGTATATGAGACCTAAGAGAGAGAACTGTCTTTTTGAAGAGAAGAGCTTCCTTTCGGAGCCCGAGACGACACTGACCCAGGCCGCCTGCCTGAACCGTATCTTTTGTAAGGTGAACATGGAGGGCCTGTCTGAAGGAACGCTGGAGGAGTTACACTCAGACCTGAACTATGTCTCCAAGCGCTATCATATTGATGACCAGAGCGCAGTCCTTCTGGCCGGCATCCTTGAGAAGTCTGCTACCAATAACCTGATGGACGACGAGGACCTCGCCCGCTATGTCGGCTGCACGAATATCGAGTTCATCCGTTATCACGCAAGGTTGCGTGATATGGAGAAAGCAGGAATCATCATCATCTGCGGGGGACGCGGCGGACGCCGCTGCTACCGCGTGACACCGGAGGCGCTGAAGGCCGTTGAGTGTGACGGCGAATTTGAACCGGTCAAGATGAGTGGCCTGACCCCGGATGAGTTCTTCATCCGTCTCCGTCGGTGCTTCGCCTCTTTCCGCAATGACTCCATCGGTGCAGAACGCCTCGTTGAAGAGATTGACGGCCTGGTCAACTATAACGAGCACCTCTCCTTCTGCCGTAAAGTGAAGGAAACCGCACTCTATGGGGATTGTTCGGATACGGAGCGCAGGATGTTCTTCTATATGTGCCACCGATACGTTACTCACGGGAACAAGTCGATAGAGATTGACATCCTGACGAACTTCACGGAAATCATGGAGGACGATGAGTTCCTGAAAAGGCGTATTGCCAACAAGAGTATGCCGTTCCAACGTGCGGGTCTTGTGACATTCGCTATTGACGATGGCTTTGTAGACACGAACTCTCTGGCTCTGTCCGACGAGGTGAAGGAGACTTTCTTCGCTGACGTTGAGCTGGCTCCGGAGGAGACAGTCAAGCACAAGGATATCATCAGCTCGGAGTCCATCCAGGCAAAGGAACTGTTCTTCAATAAGGCTGAGGGTGCCCAGGTGGGACGTCTGGAGAGCCTTCTGGAGGCGGAAAACTTCAAGTTGGTTCAGGAGCGCCTCCAGTCCTCGGGTATGCGCCGTGGTTTCAATACCATCTTCTACGGCGCCCCCGGAACGGGTAAGACGGCGAGCGTGTATGAGCTTGCCCGTCGTAGTGGACGCGACATCTTCCGCGTGGACATGACCAAGCTCAAGAGTAAGTGGGTCGGAGAGAGTGAGAAGTCTGTGCGCGGCGTATTCAGAATGTACCGTTCGCTCTGCAAGAGCAGCGAAAAGGCCCCTATCCTCCTTTTCAATGAGGCGGACGCCATCTTCTCCAAGCGCATCGAGAACGTCGAGCAGAGCGTGGACCAGATGAACAACGCCATTCAGAATATCATCCTTGAGGAGATGGAGTCCATCGACGGTATCCTTATCGCCACGACGAACCTCCTGACGAACCTTGACCCTGCTTTCGAGCGCCGGTTCATCTTCAAGGTGGAGTTCAAGCTCCCCGAGAAGGACTCGCGCGCCAAGATATGGAAGTCCATGATTCCCGATATCTCAGAAGAAGAGGCTGCCGTTCTCGCTGAGAAATACAGCTTCTCCGGTGGCAACATCGAGAATATCGCCCGCAAGAGCACGGTCGAGTACGTCCTCTCCGGAAATCATCCGACGCTATCCTCTCTGGAGACCTACTGCGAGGAGGAGATTCTCAAGCGTAAGGAAAAGCGAAACAAAATTGGATTCTAGAAGGCGTAAGATTCTCCTTCGTGAGGAGTATATATAGCAAACGACAAAAAGACAATGGCAAATATCAACGTTAACACCACCGAGCTCCAACAGCTCCTCGATATCATTCCGTCCGACCACAACATCATGCTGGTCGGAAAGCACGGCATCGGTAAGTCCGAGATTCTTACCGAGTACTACTCCCGGAAGGGCATGAAGGTCGTTCCGCTGTTCCTTGGACAGATGAGCGATCCGGGCGACCTGATCGGTATTCCCAATAAGAACGAGGAGACCGGCAAAACGGAGTTCATGCCTCCTTACTGGTTCCCCCTGGACGGGAAGCCCATCGTCTTGTTCCTGGATGAGCTTAACCGCGCACGCCCGGAGATCCTCCAGACCATCATGGACCTGGCGCTCAACCGTACGCTCGCCGGTCGCGCCCTCCCCGAAGGGAGCCGCATCATCAGTGCGGTGAACGCCGGTGATCAGTACCAGCTCACGGACCTCGACCCGGCCCTGGTGAGCCGCTTCAATATCGTGAACTTTCGTCCCACGGTCCAGGAGTGGCTCCTGTGGGCGAAGAAGGCCGGGGTCGACCCCCGCGTGACGGAGTTCATTGAAGAGAACCAGATCTGGCTGGACAAGGATCCGGACGCGAAGGAAGGAGCGGACACGGGCCTTGACAAGACCCCCGACCGCCGCGGCTGGAAGAGGGTCTCGGATATCCTCCGGGCTTCCGGCGAGATGACTCCTCTGGTGACCAAGGCCATCTCGGCTGTGGTGGGAGCGAAAGCTTCGAGTGCCCTTGTCTCCAGTGTCTCCAGTCACAAGATCGTCTCCGGAAGGGAGGTGATGATGAACCTTCCCAAGGTAAAGGAGAAGCTTGAGAGCTATGAGCTCCATGAGCTCTCCGTGGTCAACGACGGTATCTACCGCTTCCTGGAAGTGGAGAAGGTCCCTGCGAAGGACCTGGAGAAGGCCAAGAAGAACCTCGAGGACTACTTCGGTTTCCTGGCGAAGGAAAAGAAAGAGGCAGCCGCCCACTTCGCGAACCTCTTCGTTCAGAAGACCTATCCCACGGCGGTCTCCTTCATCGCCCGTGAGTGCCAGGTCCTCACGATGATGTTCATCTCCTATGTCAAGAGTATCAAGTAAATGAGAGAGCGTATCACTACCATCATTCAGCACTGGTTCATTCAGGAGCCAGCACTCTTTCAGGTCGTCTGTACGCATGACCTCGAGGTTAACACGCATATGGCCTGTCCCATCCGCAGCGGACGCCGCCGCATCGAGTATAACCCCGACTATCTGGCCGAGATGACCGATGAGGGGCTGGAGGAGGCACTGCGCACGGAGGCGGTTCGTATCCTTCTCAAGCACCCCTATGAGCGTAAGCCGGACGGGTGCAGCCAGCAGGCTATCGCCCTGGGCTCCAACGTGGTGGTGGGGGACAACTACCAGTACGCCTCCTTCCGTATCGAGAAGCCTGCTGATTATGGGCTTCCTGAGGGGATGGCCTACGAGTGGTACTCCCGCAAGATACAGGAGATGCTCCCGCCGGGGGACGGCGACGGTGCCGGTTCTGACTCTGACGGGAACTCCGCGGCCTCGGAGGCGGCGGCACGCTGCCGGGACCTCTCCGAGCTCTGGGATGAGGACGAGCTCACCGTCGCTCTTATCAACGGAGTCATCGAGGGGTGCACCTCCTGGGGCTCACTTGCAGGAGCCTTCGCCGAGAAGCTCAAGGCCTCTACCCGTGCGAAGATTAACTGGAGGAACGTGTTCAGCGGCTTCCGCGCAAGTATCCTCTCCTCCAGGCGCAAGCTTACCCGAATGCGTCCCAACCGCCGCACGGGCTTCGAGAATATGGGCTCCATCCGCCGATTCGACACAAGGCTCCTCGTAGCGGTTGACGTGAGCGGCTCCATCTCTTCGGAGAGCCTCTCGTACTTCTACGGTGTCATCAACAGCGCTTTCCGCTACGGCTTCGAATCGGTGGATGTCATCCAGTTCGACTGCGGGGTAAGGGTTGTGCAGAACCTCAAGAAGGTAATGAGAGACGTGACTGTCATCGGCCGTGGGGGGACCTCTTTCCAAGAGCCCATCGAGTACGCACACGAAAACGGCTACGACGGCCTGCTGATCCTCACGGACGGCTATGCCCCGGAGCCCTGGCTCCCCGATAACATGCGCTGCAAGATTATCTGGGTGTGCCAGGACAGCAGCTGCTATGAACGCCACCACCGCTGGATGGAGAAGTCCGGACGTGTCTGTACAATTGAACTGCGATGAAACCATTTCTGGAAATACCCGAGAAAGTCATCATGAAGAAAGTACGTTCCTATATACACGCATATAGGAGTGGGCTTTCTTTTGAAGACCGGTTCGATTCACGGCGCTGTTTTGAAAAGGCCCTGGAAACGATACTGGATTATTACCGAAAACTCCATGGGATTCGAGATCTTGACCGCCCTTTGGATTCTCAGATAATAGAAATGAATGAAGCTATCGCTCACTATACGCCAATTGTTGAAGAACTGATTGAAAAAACTTGTATTCTGCACAGTAAGGCAGCGAAGATGGGACAAATCAATACAGTACGTGTTGAAACAGTGCTGCTGCCCGCGTTGTTGGAAGCCGGGTATAAGGCAAAGACGTGGATGACTGGTAACAGGGCCCACGTCAGCATCGAGCTGGATTCCTGTCAGAAGACTCGTTCGCTTCGGTTTTGCATTAATAATCTTGATGATTTGACGACAGAACGGGTATCTGGTATTCTGACTGCTATCCAGGAATTGGAAACTACAATCCGTAAAATCGGGGAGGATGTTTCTCTCCTTTAATACAGAGCAAAAAAATGAAAATAGAAGAAATGACCGAGGAGGAAGTCCTCAATCATGTCGCCACCGGCATCCATGACTATCTTATGCGTATCCGTCCTCACGGTGAGTTCATTCTTGATGTGGCAGTCAGGGCGCAGATTGCCGAACTCAAGCGCCTCTATAGTTGGAGCTATGGTGTAACCACTCCCAAGGGTCAGCTTTCCAGTGAACAGCTCCTGGAGCTGGACCAGATCATCGCTCATCTTGAACCCCAGATGACTGAGAGGGCCCGCGCCGTTCAGCTTCACTATTCCCAGAATGAGACCATCTGGCAGATCCAGTCCACCTCCGCGAAAGCCCAGATAGAGAAGGCCTTCAAGGATGAAGGCATCAAGGTCACCGTCGATGCACAGCGCTATAGAGCGAGGGTACTGGCATACCTTGGAGGTCACACGCTCCGCTTCTACGTGGGCTTCAAGGCCCTTGAGAAAGGAGAAGAAGTGCTGGAAGGAGTCGTTCAGGCAGTCCTTGATATGAGGGATGCTCTTGTGCGTTTGGGAACAGATGTAAAAGTAAGCAAGTAGCTATGCGCCTTTTCAGCAAAAGAAAGCCCTTCCCCCTCACCGATGAGGAGGTCATCCGTGAGGCCCTAAAAACCGTCACTGAATATGCCAATCGTCACCCCGGCGAAGAGTTCAACATCAATGCCTGCACGGATGCAGTGATGGCCTCCGTTACGGAGATCTGGATGAAGGCCCGGGGATATACCTACGTAAGAACCCTTAGGGGGGATGACCAGGATGAGTGCCGCCAGCTCGTCACTCGGATTAGTATGGATCTACGGGCCAGAGCCTGTATCAAAGCCACTGAGTGTCTTAGGAATCGGAAGATACAGAAAATCAACATGTCTACAGCGGAAGCGTTGATTGCGTACGAGCTGCGTCAGAGAGGACTCAAGTTCTTCTTTGAATGGCAAAAGCTTCGGGTAAAGGTATCTATCAAGCTGGATTGTGGTAGTGCGATGACCTTTATCGTCAAGTACAAGGATATCCGCGAAGGAAAGCTCCTGGATATCCTTGATACAATCATGGCCATCGTTACGCCCCTCAATCAGACGAAGGGAGACGTAACTGTATGGCCCCTCACCGGCACCTGGAAGACATGGAATGGTTGGAGATCATAGCGAAGGTAGAGTATGATTGGGTTTTCTTAAAGGCTTATTCATAATAGACAAAGAAAAAATTCAAAAATTATCACGTTTTACCCGTAAGAACTGAGTAGTTTATCAGTATAGATTGTAGAGCAACACAGTTATACCATGAAAAACGAAGAACAGTTATCTACGAAAACGCTTATCAGAAACGCTGTATCTGCTTTCAGAAACGGATATATCGGAGCGGAGCAGGCCTCGTCCGCCATTGATTTTGCTGCAAAGCTTGGTGATACGGAGGCGCAGGCTCTCATAGAGAAGTGCCGCAAAGAAGGTGCCGAGGTTGTATTAAACGAGTGGGAGGGCTAGGATATGGCGATGTGTCTTCAAATGATTCAAATGCCCCCTGTGGCTTTTATGCAGTTTGACCCTGCTGAAGTGGTCAATCCCTCCGACCTCTCGGAGGCTCTGAGGTGGAACTGCTCTAAGACGGACGCTCTTTCCCGTTTGTGGCTGAGTTATAGCCGTTATGTTTTCTCGAATGCAGACCCATACATGGTAGCTAATGAGGGTGCAGAAGCAATCATCAATTATGTGGAAGGAATGGGAGAACTGGGACAAGTGAGCGTAAGTCGTCTCTCGGAAGGCGATTATGAGTTGAGGCTCGGTAGGGCAAGCCTGTATCTATCTGAGACGGAAGAGGGGGACGTGTTTCTCTATTTCTACTCACCTCTTAAGAAATCCAATCGCAGGGAAGAGTGCCGTCTGGACTTGACGGAATGTGGCAGCGACGACGCTGCATGCTTCATTGCAACGGTTTTCGAGGCTTATGGCAGTATAGTGGACTATTATTACAATAACAAGGTAGCATGAAAAGAATCATTCTTATCGTATCCGCCCTCCTGATGGCGGTGTCGGTACTTGCCCAGGGGACACAGTACCGCAAGAAACTCAGGGAGATTAAGCGTGAGGGCTGGGAGCTCTATGGCTCCTCCAGAACCATGAAGGACGAGCTCCGCTCTCACTACGAGGCGCTAGGGAAGTCCGGCACCTTCGAGGTGTCTGGCTCGGCAACGGGCGTCCGTTCGGAGAGCATCGGCCAGCAGGTGGCCTGGAACAATGCCTGCATCAATTATGTCCAGCAGGCAGGCAGCTTCCTTCGTGGTCGTATCGATACGGATGTCCACGCCGGCGGAGGCGAGAGCGGCGAGTTCTCGAACTTCTACTCTGCTTATGAGACCCTTCTCCAGAGGGAGATCCGTGGGGAGATGAGACCCTCTTATACACTTGTTCGCCATCGCTCGGACGGGAGCTGCGAGGTCATGACTTTCTTTATCGTAGATGAGGATGCGGCTATGAAAGCCCGTATCAAGGCTATGGAGCTGGCTGCAGAGGAATCCGAGGCCGCACAAAGAATTGCCTCGCGCATTCGAGAGTTTGTAAAGGAAGGGTTCGGTGAATAGGTTGTTATCCATAGTGTTTGTTTTGGTCATCTCCGTCACCCTGCATGCGCAGGGGGGCGGGGATTCTCGCAGTGCTTTCCTTCGGAGGAGTCACGAAGCCACTAAGGAGTATCATTTCCGGATGGCACAAGAGCGCGGATTGTTCCTCCGGCGTGCCTGGAAGGTCTCGAATGAATCCGCTCCAGTAGAGGACCCGTTCCGTCGGAAGGTTGACGCAGGTCAGCCTGACCATCCCGTGGCTGTCCCAGTGAATAATCCAGTCGATGAAGAAAGCCTGTCTGGGATGGAACTCGTCTTACCATTCTACGGCTCTGCTTATAGGTTCAGTGCGGCTTCCTCAGTGGAGATGACGCTCCTGTCCGTCTCGGAGGACGATGTGGCCAATGCTTGGGAGAGCCTTTCAGAGGGTGCCAGCCATCTACTTGAAGACTGCCTTTCCATCCGGAGCCAGGAGAGGCTGGGCGACTGGGCCTACCTGCAGCTTGTGGATTCCATGACAGTGAAGCTGTCCCCCTTCTCCCAGAATGAGCGGGAACTGCTCTTTGGGTTCCTTCTTGGCAAATCAGGCTACAAGGTGCGCTTCGGACGGAATGAAGGGGAACTGATATGTCTCTACGGGACTGAGCAGGTCATCTATGGGAGGCCCTACTTCCCTGAGGATGGTATCCGTTACTACCGCCATCTAGAAGGGGGTGGCCCTCTTTCCCTCAGTGATGCTGTACCGGAAGGAACCAGGGCGCTTGATCTGCGCCTGACTGACGCTCCGTCGATAAGTGACGGAACGATGCATGAACGCAGAATTGATGTCGGTGATATCAGTTTTGATTACCGTATCTCCCAGGGGCTTCTGGATTTCTATGCCGGCTATCCGCACACGGAGATGTACGTCAAGGCCGGTGCCCCGGTAAGTGCGTCTATCCGCGAGAGTGTCTACCCTGCACTCCAATCGGCAGTCGATGGGCTGGGGGAGGCAGATGCCACAAGAGTCATCCTCCGTTTTGTCCAGAGGCTGATGGAGCATCGGAGTGACGATGAGCGATGGGGCTACGAGAAGTGGAACTTCCCCGAGGAGTCCATCTTCTATCGCTGTGGGGATTGCGATGACCATGCCATCCTTTTCGCAAGGCTTGTCCGTGACATCCTGGGGCTGGAGGTAGTGCTAGTCAGCTGCGAGGTGAACGGATCCCCTCACGCCACGACGGCTGTGAGGTTCACTGAGCCGCTCGAAGGTGGGGACTGGATCTTGTACGGGGGAGGGCGTTACTACTGCTGCGAGCCTTCGTCTACGAAGGCCGATGTGGGTGGCAGGTGCTGGGAGAGCTATGTGGTGAAACGTGTTGAAAAGGTGGAATGACGAAGCGGTAGGGGAAGATGTAGGAATAATACCATTCAATCCTACCTGGGCATTATGGAGAATCCTTTTTTTTCGTAAATTTGCTAGAGCTAACCACTATTACTGATCTATGATTCCATCATTTTTCGCCCTGTTGAGCAAAGCTGGAATAGCGTGTGCAGCGGATACGTACAAATCGATTTATCGTCTGCACGAAAAGCTTCCCGTTGCTATTGCGGTCAATCCTGCCTCACCTGTGCCGTGGGAGAGTATCATTAAACGATATCAGGAGCAGCTTGAACCAACACCTCAGGCATTCTTTGTGAACTACGCCAATGAGTTTGATCTTTTCTTGTCAACCCTTGAGACGGAGGAATCGTGGAAAGGTCTTTCCGAGGAGGAATCAAACATCATCTTCTTAGGATATGGAGAGGATGACATCTTCCCTTCCGTGTATAATGTCTATGTCCAGATTGATGAGAATGGAATGATGGGACTCTCCGAGGGAGAAGTCAGGCAGGTGACGCTTGAAGAGCCCGTCTTAATCCACATGCTGGGGGATTTCGAATACGTGTCGCCCCTGCTATTCGGCCGCAATGAGAGGGTTCGGGATTTCTTATGTGATGGTTTCCGTCCAGTGTGGAATGGCTATGTGGAGAGGGTCGCCGAGCTGGTCGAAGGGAAGTCCTTTGAGAAGGACCTCGTTAGCAAGTTGAGGGACTATGATTGCACCGACGATATATGTGGGCGGGTGGATTCTGCGACGGGTAAGACCTATGATGATATGACACTTGGCATCTCTACTTTCAGCGTGGAGGACTTGGTGTCTACAGTCGAAGCAGTCGTGGACGCAAACGCGAGATTCAGCCATCTGATGTCCGGTGCCCCTGGCAGGCCGGGAGGAACGAAGGAAATAGCCGTCATAACCATCCCGGAAGGCATCTCATGGATCAAGCATAGTCACGAAGAAAGGAGGAAATAGGTATGACATCAGTAGTTGGTATCTTAAACAAACGCGGTCTGGCTATAGCCGCTGACAGCGCTGTCACAAGGACAAGGTCTAGGAGAGGGAACGAAGAAGAGAAAGTGACGAAGAATGGAAACAAGATGGTCCGCATGAGCGATGTGGATCCTATCGCCGTCATGATCACTGGGAGTGCTGATTTCCTGGGGGTACCGTGGGATGTCATCGTCAGGCGCTTCCGACAACGCCGAGGAGAGGAAAAGAAACACTATAAGAGCGTCGAAGAATGTGTATATGACTTCTTTGATTATGTCGCTTCGAATGAGACGCTCTGGAACGATGTGCAGTGTAATTCATACCTATGTTCATTAGCCTCCGGGCTCTTTAATAAGGCGATGTTGGAGATCTCATTTGAGAACGATAGGAATGATGATTTCACGATGGAGTATCCGGAGGAGTTCGTACAAGCTTTTACCAGTATACTCTCGCGTATTGCCAAAGAAAAACTGTCTGGCCTTGGAAGCCCACATTTTAAAGGCTATTCTTTTGATGAGTTTAGGCGTGATGCCGCGGAAACACTTGATGGCTTCTTCTTGCGGTATACGGATAGCCTTGATTTGGGTGCTTTCCCTGAGACCTTTCCCGAGAAGGTGCTGAAAGCTATCCGCCCCACCTTCGAGGCCGCCCTGCTGGCGGTTATGGGATCCAAAATGGAAAATGATAAGTCTTCCCGGCTGGTCTTTACCGGCTATGGCGTGGACCAGGAGTTTCCCTCACTGGTGTCTGCCGTCATTTGTGAAGGATATGCGCATCGGGTAAATTATTCCATCGCGCCAGAAGACGTCGTATATATTACTGAGGATAGACCGGTGGCAATCTGCCCGTTTGCGCAGGATGATGTAATGAGGGCGATTCTTAAGGGGATGCACTTTGATTGGTCAGAAAAGGCATTTGAAGAGCTAGATCAGATGACTGCGGGGGGGCTGGACTCTGTTGTCTATAGTATGGTCCCTGAAGAAGAAGCAGGTTATCTATATGAGAATCTGTTTTCTGTAAATGTAGAGGATCTCAAGAATGCTTTTTATTGGGAGGGTGGTCAATTGTTTAAAGAAAACGAACATAAATGGGAACGAGGCTTGGAACGTTATAACCCTGAAGACCTGGCTGTTATTGCGGACAGTTTCATTGACCTAACCGGCCTTCACCGAGCTTTGACTTTCCAGCAAGAGGGGGTCGGAGGAATAGTCGATCTTGCTGTCATTACTAAAGACGAAGGCTTTAAGTGGCTCCGTCGCAAGGGCTGGTATCATAGAGACAACCATGGAAAGGATGGCTCTATGGGGATTTAATGGAAATAGTTAAACGCATACAGATTATGGCTACTGTGAAACCACATGGACCCGCTAATTTGGGCCAGGCAATCGATGACTATTATGAGTATAATCCATCTACGCTGATGCCTCTTCTCTTGCTGGCCCTGGCCGCTCAGGGAAAGCTGGAGGTTGGAAACGAGTCAAAGCCTGGTGCGACTGTTTTCGCGACGGTCAATATTCCGGAAGTAGAACAGTATGAATGGGTTAAACTCAATCCGGCCTTGAAACGCCGACTCAAAGAGCAGAAGGCTCTGGGAGCTACTGACATCGTTGTCTATGGGTTTATTCCTGACGAGCTGAAAAATATATACGACACCTTCCATTACTATGATACCGTGACGGTTGTCCAGGAGTTCCATCACCGCATGGGAAGGCTGGTACAGCATTCAAGTAACTCCGCCTCAGATAAGGCCCAAAGGCAATATGCTATTCTTTGTCTGGCGGATGAGCTTCAGGTACCGCCACTGGATTGGTTCGAGAACAATTTCCTGGATGTCGCCAACGATATTATCACGCGGTCCGGAATTCAGCCGAAGCGTCCCAGGCTCCATGTCGCGGAGACGCTGCGTACGCTCCTTTGCTACTTCGGACATGGTGTAGTATACAATCCATTCGCAGGCAGTGCTATCGCCGCGGCTATGGTCGGGGGAGGGGAGAACCTCTATGTTGACGGGGATTCGAACGAGAAGCTTCTTGCCATTGCAAGGCTGTTATGTTATGGTACCGGTCAGGAAGGATGCCATGTTGAAAAGCATGATTCTACTAAGTGGATCCAAGGGGTAAAGGCTGATTATGTGCTATCCACGTTCCTCGGATACGTTAACGGCAAGTCGGCGTTCGACTTCTGTCTGGGCCGATGCCTGGATGAGTTCGAAGGGTCGGGGAAGTTCGCCGGTATATCCTCGCCTAAGGATATCTTCGAGAAGCAGAGCGAGGAGATGAAGGAAGCCCTCCGCCGTGATTGGGTAGATAGTATTGTATTGCTGCCGTTTGGTGAAGTGGCAGTTCTCATCGATGCGGCTAAAGAGGCCGCAAGGAAGAAGCAAGTGCGTTTCTATAACCTGACCAACCCCCTGGTAAGGCGCAGACCGGTGTTCTTCGTTATCGGGAACGATAGGTATGCTTCTATCCTTAAGCTGTCGGATGTGAAAAATCCGGGCTTCCTGAAGTCTCTGGTTACTCCTACGATTGAGCAGCAGGATGGCTGCAAGCTGATTAAGCTGGGCGATCTCTTTGAGATGATGCCAAAACGAACCTGGTCCCTAGAGAGAGAGAGAGAAGACAGCCGGGTGCTTGCCTATATAGACAGAAAGGATCCGTTTGACGCTTGGTCGCAAGACCTCTGGATGCAGGGCATTCAGAAGCGCTCCATCGTCAGTCTATTTGCTCCAGCATATAAACTGGAAGAGGACTGCCTGATCGTCAATGCGAAGGGAGAGCTGGAGCCACGTCTTTTTGATGCAGACTTTGGTCGTGCGTTTTTCCAAGATGGCTACGCTTTTAAGAAGAAGCCTTCGACGGGTAGGATTGATTTCGAATGGCTGATCCATGAACTCTGCAAGCCGTACGTCAGCCGCCAGCTTCATCCTTACGGACAGGACGAGATGCTTCCTGAAGCCTTTTCTGAGGAGCAGGTCCTCTCGCTCACGCTGAATATCCCTGTCGGTGGCGAGGATGAGGAAGAGGTGGAGTCCGCTGATAAACTTGAGTCGGGAGAAGTGCTACTTGGTTCAGACAGAAACGAATACACCATCCACGGGTTCCTTGGGAATGGTAACTTCGGATATGCGTATAGTGCGAAGTGCCACAACCTGGTTACTGGCGAAGAGAAGGAAGTCGTTATTAAGGAGTTCTACCCGCATAATGCTTACCACCGTGTAGATGGGAAGGTCGTTCCCATTTGTGATGCATCAGAAGAAGAATACGCGGCTGACAGGGAGAAATTCAAGAAAGAAGCAGAAATCATGTCAGTGCTCGGCAATATGCCGGACAGCCACATTGTCCCGGCCATCGGCTTCTTCGAATGCGAGCAGACCAACACGATGTATTACGTTATGCCGTTCTATAAGGAAGGATCTTTTGATGATTTTCTCTGTGCGGGTGAACGCATGACGGAGGATCTGGCGATACCGCATGTCGTCATTCCTCTTTGTAAGGCGTTGAACGCGAGCCAACATCATAAGATTCTTCATCTCGACATCAAGCCGGAGAATATCCTCATCGATGAGAACGGCGATGCGGCCCTCACGGATTACGGAACTGCAAAGGTATACGATGAGATGAACCGTATTACGTTCCGTGGCGGGAAGACGAGTTGCAGCCAATATGCTGCGCCTGAGCTCGTTGAAGGGTCAGTCTCGAAATACGACCCTCGTCCTGATATGTTCGGCATCGCGGGAACGATTTATACCATTGTCACAAGAAGATACCCTAATCCCATTTTCGAACTGGACCAGGACAAAGAGGATAATATGAGGGAGTTCCTGCAGCAAGAAGGGTGCAGCAGACAGTTTGCCGATGCTCTCATACGGGGGCTTCAAGCCTCGCTGAGTGCCCGCCCCAAGAACGCACAGGAGTTCCTGAACCTTTTCCCGGGCTGTGAGAACATTAAACTGTAAATCATGGTAGAAGGTTTCTGCATAGTGCTCGATTTCGACGGCACAGTAGTCAAGCACGCCTATCCGAAGGTGGGTGATGACATCGGTGCCGTTCCGGTATTGAAAAGGCTCGTTAATAATGGTTGTCAGCTAGTCCTCAGTACGATGCGTAGTCATAATTCGGAGGGGGTAGATACGCTACAACCGGCGCTGGACTGGTTTGCTAAACATGGAATTCCTCTGTATGGCGTAAACGAGAATCCGACTCAGAAGGTATGGACAGACTCCCCGAAGGCTTATGGAAACCTCTATATTGACGACGGGGCGCTAGGTGCGCCGCTGAAGGCGGATGAGGACGGCCTGGCATATATTGACTGGAACAAAGTGTCCGTGCTAATGTATTATATGGGCCTCCTGACAGAGAATGATATCGTCGAGATGGTCAGGGGCGGTGAAGTACAACTGGAAATAATGACTAAAGGAAATGAGTAAAACGAATATATATACCCCTGCTCCTCAGGATACGAGCAAGGTGGCGCTGTCCAAAGAGTTGCTGGCGCTTGCAGAAGCTATGGCTGAAAACGTCCACGAAGTGTGGGCAGAGCGCCGTATAGCCGAAGGCTGGACCTACGGCACGGTACGGAATGATGCTAAGAAACAGACTCCCTGCCTGGTCCCTTATGCTGAACTTCCGGAAGAAGAGAAGGAGTATGATCGGAGCACGGCATTAGAGACCTTGAAATTCATAGTTTCAAGGGGGTATGAGATTTTGAAGAAGTGACCCTGGGCGAGTAAGCGTTAGGGTTTCTTAGGTAGTTGCTTACGGGACTTTAAGTAACGTTTTTCAAGATCGAGACTCCTCTGTTCGGATCTTACATTCTTGTCAGCTAGTCGCTAATGGCTCAAGTATGGTGTTAGTCTCTATCCTTGAATACCATTTCCTGATTACCAAACCTTGTGAAGCACTCATTTTCCTTGGCACCAACATGCAGTGCCCCCAGGTACTCTTTCTTCCCTTTGCCGAAATCATCGTTGGTTCCGTATAGGAAGCGCTTTCCGCCGTTGGCTTCAATATACAGGAAACTATCCTGGTCGAACTGTTCTGCTAATGACCGGACACTCTCGAAAAAGTCCTTACCAGAGTGGTTGCGGTCAAACGTGAAAAAGCTGTTCTCAATACTAAACGTCTTCCCATGCTCGGGATAGTATCCCCTACAGCGGCATAGACCGTATCCTTTCTCTTTGAGGGTATTGAGAATCGTTCTGTTATTCTCGTCATTGACTTTCCGGGTGTTCCCTTCCCGCCAGCCAGAGAGGATAGCACAATCACATCGTGAAAGCCACTCTCTTGCCCGGTTCAGCCCTCCGAAAGAATCGGAATCGCCTTTCTCGGTCTGCTTTTTCTCAATAATGCCCAGCTCTTCCAATCTGCTGAGATCCTCCCCAGGAAGAAACAGTTCAAGAGGCCTGGACGCTGCCGACTGAGTCGTCTCGGTGTTGAGCGATGACAGAATGAAGTCAACAAGCTGGGTAGCGACCTTACGGTAGTCGTAGTGGTCCTCGCGGGATGCTTTGATCCGCTCAGGCTGATTCGACAGAGTGAGAGAAACATTGTCGCTGTGGAGAAGCAACCTATTGCTGTCTCCGAAGGGATCGATGGAGATATCCCTATAGTTGGGCTCCTCTTTTTTAAAGAACCTCCGAATTGCTTTAATGGCCTTATCCCTCCTCTGGTATACCCAGTTGGCATTATCATGATTATTCTCCTTTTCAAGTTCTTCCAAAGACCTTTCTACATAAGTAGATTTGTCCTCAAAATACAATTCGATGATAATCCTGTCTTCGTCCGAAAGCCATTTCAAGCATTTGGTCGCAATGTGGATAAGATCTTCCTTTCGTTCTGCCCAGCCAAAGTTTTCCATATAATTATGGGGCTCAGGTTGCTTGTTTTCCGGCTTGCGCAGGCTAACACCGGGTATGAAGCCCTGACCAAGTTCGGGGAACTCGTGTTCTTCTTCCGGCTTCGGTTTCTTTGGCGCAGGCGCAATCCAACCATCCCTTCTGGCCCTTGTGGTTTCCTTCCCTAGCTCAGTCAGGACACTATTGCGAACGACTTTATTCAGAAGTGTTTTGATTCTTGCTCCGGACTCATGCTCGGGGTCATAATTCTTGTATGTCTTCTCTAGCCCGTCTAGCACGCCTTTGGCCTTGACGAGCTCCACATCAATAGACTTATGGATCGAACCTTGTTGCTTTACAACCCAACCGATTGTTTTATCAGCTATTGAGCAAGCTTCAGCATAGTATACGGTAATAAAATCATCGTGGGATAGTCCAATCGGCATGGCTTTACTGTTTTATGTGGTTTTTGTATCCTCAAAGTTAATAAAAATGATTGAAAGATGGATGAAACACTGCTGCTAAATCTTCCGGCTTCTCTTTATAGGGCTCCTGCAACGATGCCCAGGCAGATGACTGTCGGTATGCCCCATATATAGAGCCCTACACTGACTGTTGGCATAATGTTCCCTTGGAAGTACTGGCACCCAAAGCCAAAGTCCCAATGGCTGAGCTGGTAAGAAGAGCGCCAGGCAAAGCGCGTCCCAAAGTCGAATCCAATACCGCCATCGATGAATCCGACACCCCCGTAGAGCTGCCAGTCAAGGGTGTCTGACTGCGGGTTGGTAAGACGGAAGGTTGCCCCGCCGATAAGCTCCCAGCCGCCTTCGAAGTCCATTCCAGCGGAGAGATATGGCCCAACACGGCTCCCAACCCAGGTGTAGCTGAATCCGAACCATGTGTCATCATTCGGCTCGAAAGAAACGCCTTCCTGTAGGGTACAAGCTGCTCCAACATAGAAGTCAGCGAAGTGCTGGCTGAATGTCTTTTCTCTACGAGGTAGAGGGCGTGCGGCAGGCATAGAGGTCATGGTTGTAGATTGACTTACCCGACCTGTCCGCATGGGCGCCCTCGTCGAAGTCATGCTGGGCCTTGAGGGCACCGTCTTCTGGCGTTCGAATGAGAGCCTTACTGTATAGGTCCGCCCTGGCTCGAGAGGGATAGGGAAGGCCCACTCACGAAGAACGCCATAATCTTTGTGCGAGACCGTAAGAAACCGCGCCGATGCTGGTATATATAGCCAGATGGCACCATCCTCGAATCTCGTGTCGATGATGCCGGAAAGACCCGCATCGAAGGTCCAGCCAGAGAGACGGGTCTCCAGCTTGAGGACGGCACAGAGCTTCCCATCGGGATCTTCCTTTGCAGTCCGTACATCGGCGCCGGTCCCGTCAGTGAAGGACTGGGAGAAGTTACTAAGGCGGATCTGAGCTGCTGCGTCGAATCCGAGAAGTAGGGTGAGTATGATAATCGCTTTTTTCATCACCTATATATACTTCGCGACGCGCACTTTCTTACGAAAAAAATTTTTGCCGTAAGAAATCCAGCTTCCCGGAGTATAGATAGCAAGAACCGAACAAAAACAGTTTTGCATAATGACCATGAATAGATTCTTAATGATTGCGGCAGCGCTGCTTCTAGCCGCCGCACCGCTCTGCGGCCAATCAAGAAGCGATGAACGTGCTGCCCGAAAGGAGGCTGCCGCAGCCGCGAAGACCCTTCGCCGCGAGGGGTTCAAGACCATGGAGCTGGGCGATGTCCGCACACGCCTGGAGAAGTACTTCCTCAAGGTCGGTGCCGGATGCGCGCAGGTGATAGGCGTGGCGGAGAACTGCATGTCCACGAACCTCGCACAGGTAACGGCCCTCTCCAATGCCGCTACCCAGTACGCCCTTCTCTCCGGCGGGGAAGTGCGCGGTCGTATCCTCTCCAGCACGACCTCGCTGACCGGTCAGCAGGTAGATAATATCGTCTCTTCCTTCGAGCGGCTGGTGGAGAAGAATATCCGTGGGGAGCTTGTTCCTTACGTGACGGCGGTCCGGGAGAAGCGCGGCCGTATCACGGCAAGGGTCTACTGTATCGTAGACCTGGATATCGCTTCCCGTCTCCGCCGGCAGGCCATGGAGATTGCGCTTGAGGAACAGTCCCTCGCATCCAGATATGGCTCGATGGTGTCCGACTGGATTGACGAAGGCTTTGCAAAGGGAGGGGAGTAGATGAGACGACTCATGCTTCTTCTTGCGTCTATGCTCTCAGGGCTCGTTCTGCATTCTCAGGAGTGGATGGCTCCTTGGGAGGACGGGTCTGTCATCTGGGGAGAAGGCTGGGGGACATCCGTTGAGGAGGCCGACCAGAATGCCCTCTCGTCCCTTGTCAGTAAGATCACCGTAGCGGTAACGAGTGACTTCCGTCAAGTCGAGCAGCAGGTCCTCTCCTCTCGTGGCGACGAGCATTACCTGATGCAGAGCCACCGCACGTCGGCCTACTCCAGCGTGACCCTCTCGAACACCCGCAGGGAAGTGATCCGGGGAGGGAAGAAAGCCCACGTGGTGCGGTGGATCCGCCGGGATGAGCTGGATCTGCTCTTCGAGGACAGGAAGGCGCGTATCCTCGAGTACGAGCAGCAGGCGTGTGCTGCGGAGCGTGAGTCACGAGTAGATGATGCTCTACGGTGTCACTACTGGGCCTATGTCCTTCTGCGCTCACTCCAAAGACCGTCGGAACTCCGTGCGGAAGACGGACGGATGCTCCTTAATGCCATTCCGGAGAGTATCGCCTCTGTCCTCGAAGACGTGAAGGTGAGAAAAGTGTCACGGATGGGGAACGCCGTCCACCTCAGCTTCTCTTTCCGGGGAAGGCCTGTGGTGGGGCTCGACTTTAAGTACTTCGATGGTGCCCGCTGGTCAGCGATGACCTCCGTCAGAACAGGGCAGGCAACTCTCGAGATGGCTCCAGGCGCCTTGGCGGAGTATATCCAACTGAAGGTGGAGTACGCCTATGCTGGAGATTCATTGATGGACGGGGAGCTCTTTGACACGATGAACGTGTTGAATCTCAGGCCCATCCGAAAAGCTTTTATCTGTTTTAAGACAACTAACTGATTATGTCATACTGGATTATCATACCTGATGTGCATGGTCGCAGGTTCTGGAAGGATGCTGTGCGGGGACACGAGGAGGAGAAGATCGTCTTTCTCGGGGATTATGTAGACCCGTACGGATGGGAAGGCATCACTCCCGATGTCGCCCTCGAAGGACTGAAGGAGATTATCGCCTTCAAGAAGGCCCACCCGGAGAACGTGACGCTCCTGTTGGGTAACCACGATCTCGGGTACCTCGACTATGGGATCTGTACCTGCAGGATGAGCCTCAGGCTGCACAGTGAGATACAAGCTGTCCTGGAGGAGAACCTCGATCTCTTCGATATCGTTCATGTGGCGGAAGAGAGCACCGGTGAGGTCCTCTTCTCCCATGCAGGGATAGGGGAGAGCTGGATCAGACGTCACAGGGATCTCCTTGGTGCCCCTGAAGCGTTCCGGCCGGAGCGGCTCAACGAGCTGCTGCATTCAGGGGAGTGCGAGCGGCAGATGCTTTTTGAGGTGCTTTCCGACGTGTCGCCTTATCGTGGCGGCAAAGACCCGACAGGCAGTCCCGTCTGGGCGGATCTCCAAGAATACCTGGATGGGGAGAAGCTCATCGACGGATATATCCATACTTTTGGCCATACGCTCGGGGAAGGCGTCAGGGGCGTTCCTGATAAGGGATTCTGCCTCGACTGCGCCAGGGCGTTCAGGGTCGAAGTGGAAGAAAATGATTAGGATCGGCGTAAGATTTCCATAATTTTGGAGTATATTTAGGCATGAGAAAAACGATTATTGGTTCCGGCGTCTATAACCTGGATGCCATCCTCGTGCGAGAATACCCCGCCTGGCCCGCCATGCGCCCCTTCGTTGACCGCCCCATGATTGAGGAGGTGGGAGGGACCTGCGGCAATGTCATGTCCATCCTCGCTCATCTGGGGTGGGAGTCATTCCCTGAGGCATCCCTGGATGACTCGCCTGAAGGGATGAAGGTTACGGAGGACCTCCGTCGATACGGTTGTGACTGCCGCTATGTCTCCAACACGCCTTCGGGCGGAACGACCATTCTCCGCTGCCTTCACAAGAAGGATGCCGACGGTAATCATGCTATGGCCTTCCGCGCGGGCTCTCCCGGAGGGAGCCGTTTTCCCAAGCGGCACTTCCTCAGGGTACGCGACGAGGCCCCGGCCTTCGTTGAGGCCTTGGAGGAAGCCCCGGCAGTCTACTTCTTCGACGACCCGGCGCCCGGACACCGTTATATAGCCAGAGCGCTAAGGGAGAAGGGGACTCTTGTTTACTTCGAACCCTCCAGGGGGCTTACGCCGGCGACTCTCGCGGCGGCCTCCCTCAGCGATATTGTGAAGGTCTCCGATGAGGCCTGGCCTGACGTGGAAGCCTTCAGGAACGTTCCTCTTCTCGTCCAGACCCTCGGCGGGAACGGTGTTCGTTTCCGCCTCCGTGTAGGAGACTGGGTCAACCTTCCCCCGGTGCCCTGCGAGAAGGTGGTGGATACGGAAGGAGCAGGGGACTGGACGACATCAGTGCTACTGGACGAGCTCTTCAAGGGAGGTTTCTCCGGGATGGATGGACTGACTGAGGAGGACGTCACGCGCGCCCTCGGTGCGGCACAGGAGGCCGCTTCCAGGAGCATCGGTCACATGACCCCGAAGGGAATAATTAATGCAGATAGAGGTAAATGAAAGAAGTTTTTCCTGTGAATAGTATGACCTATCGCAGCAGCATGCTGGGCGCTATGATAGGCGATATCTCCGGATCGGCCCATGAGGGAGCGCGGTCCAATATCTTCAATCCCAGCTATCAGTTCTTCACGAGGCAGTCAACCATCACAGATGACTCGGTGCTGACGACGGCTATTGCCGACTGGCTCCTCCATCGGGAGACCCTCCTCTTGAAGGAGGCTCTGATGACCTGGGCGAGGCGGTTCCCTCATGCAGGCTACGGCAGCGGGTTCAAGCACTTCGTTAAGACGGGGGAGTCATACCATTCCGATGCGAACGGAGCTGCCATGCGCGTGTCTCCGGTAGCCGAGCAGGCATCCTCTCTGGAGGAAGCGATCTCGCTTGCGAAGGAATCGGCTAGTCCCACTCACGGAGGTGGTGGTATGAAAGGGGCTCAGGCGATAGCTGCGGCCATTTTCATCGCGAAGGACGGGGTGGCTAAGGGAAATGCCGTGGACGAGGTCAAGGACGAGATGAAAGCTTTCATCGAGAAGACCTTCGGCTATAATCTCAATATGACCATCGATGAGATTCGCCATCGCTCCAAGGACTATGCGGCGAAGAAGATGAAATTCCGCAAGACAGGTGTTCCATCCCGGGATTACGTCCACATGTCCTCCGCGGAGCTGACCTGCCCTATGGCTATCATGGCCGTTCTCTTCTCGGAGAACTATGAGCAGGCCGTGCGGCTGGCCGTCTCCATGGGTGGCGACAGCGACTCCGTCGCTGCAATGGCTGGCAGCATTGCGGCTCAGCTCTACGGTATCCCGGACTCCCTGGTCAGGCGCGCCCTCGTCTGCCTGCCCTCCGAGATAGTCGATGTCATCAATGCGTTCGAGGGACTCGGGCTGAGGCCTTCGAAGCTGGCCCCGACCAACTGCAGACGCTGGACCTCCCGTGAGTGCATCGTCTACGGTGCGGCTCCTGAGGGGCAGAGGGATGAGGAAGGTAAGATGGAGACCATCCTCTCGGCGTTTAACCACCATCCGGCAAAGGGCTATCCTATCAAGACGGTCGGCAAGTCCCTGGAAGAGATCCTCTCCGGTGTGGAGGAGTTCCTCGGGTATGCAAAAGCCCACCCCGGAACCCGTTTCCATGTCCGCAGGGTGGGATACGACAAGGCTGGATACACAGCTCAGCAGATCGCTCCGATGTTCAGGGAAGCGTTGGAGATGAAAAACGTCCTGCTTCCGGGAGATATGCTCAATGAGCTCAGGCACTGAGCTATCGAATCGCTTCTCCGATAAAGACGTTGCCATTGGGGCCGGCCGGATAGCGGTCGGCCATCATTATGATCTCCTTGGCCTCTTCGGACTTCTCGTCTGGCCATTGGACAGAGACAGAGTACTCTATGCCATCCTTATTGGCGTAAAGATGACGCCCGTAGTAGTTGATACCCTCTTCATTTCGAGCAAGGATGGTCCCACCGTTGTTACTGATAATGGAAAAGCCTTCTTCTATAAGGCCGTCTTCGAGGCTCTCTAAGTACTCCTTGTATTCAAGCGCCTGGAAGCCTGCATAGAAAGAGACAATGATAAGGCTGTCCGAAGACCATGCGCGAGTCCCATGGAAGGAAAACTCGGCCTGCCAGAGATCATCCTCTATGAGATAATCGGATGGTATCTCAAGGACACCGCCCCAGTCCTGATTGAACAGCCAGGTTCGGCCTTCATAGGAGAAGCTGTGGGAAACCGGATCGAGACACTTTGCTCCGGGGCCGATGGCAATCTGCGCCATCGAGTCCAGCTGATGGATCCATGCCGTATCGGCCCGCATCCGGGCAAGGACTGCTTCGGGTCCGGACTGTGTAGGCTTCTGTCTGCAGGAGATAAGTGCCAGAAGGGCGGATGTGATGAGAATAATCTTTTTCATGTGCGTCAAAATTTTCTGATACTATATACTCCGCGCGGGGAGATTTCTTTCGGGGATTGAGAAAAAATGAAAATGTTTCCGTAAGAAAGGCGAAGATGCGCGGTATATGTTAGCAGAAACAAAACAAAAGACAGCCATGATAATACTGAACATCCTTATGATTCTTCTGGGCCTCTCGACCCTTGTTTATTCCTTCTTTGAGATCAGTGTGTGGGGCGGACTGTATTTCGAACGCGATTATCACTGTATAGAACGCTTTCGGAAGCAGAACAAGGTGACGGACCTTGTAAGCTGCATACATAATATTGCCAAGTGCGCCTTTGGCCTGGCGGTGGTGATTGCGGGACTGAAAAGGTGGATGCCGGAAGAAAACCTGGGACTGGCACATGCGGTGCTCTTTGTCTCCTTTGGGCTTCTGGTGGTAGACGTGCTGGCCCTGGAGGGGGCGACAAGAATGCGGGGCCTTAAGCAGCTTCGCAGTGAGATACGGAATCAATGGGACAAGGAGAAGGTCGTCAGTAAGGACCACGACCATGAAGTGAATATGTATAGGGGGACGGTGAGAGTGACGAGTGATTACCCCAGACACGTAATAATAATGGGGGTTAGTATGATAGTTCTAGAACTTTTTTTCATTTAGGGCGTAAGAAATCGGAAATGCCGCAGTACATATAAGCAGTTGTAAACAAAAACGTATATGACGAAAAACAACATGTTAGGTAAGGACGGACTTACCATTACAAGTGCCAATCATTTGGCAAACATTGCAAAGGAGCTGTATGAAGCTCTTGTGAGCAGACTTGAGTCTCTTAAGCTCTACTCAAGGGATTATATGCTGGCTATCACGGGAAAGTCTTTTCGTGTGGAGAATGAGTCTGAAAAGGCAGAATTGGAGACTCTTTCATTAGGTCTCAAAGAAGTAGGTTCTCTCAAGTCTCTGATTGCATATCTGAGGGAGGCTATCAAAGCTAAGAATAAGCTGAACTCGGATTCTGCTTTTGAAGAGCATGTCGAAGAGCTCATTGCAGGTGGTCGTGTAGACCTCAAAAAGCCTGAGAGCAGAAAGGAAGTCTCTTTTGAGGAGGAGCTTGGAAAGCTCTCTGCAGAGCAAAAGGCACGTTACTATGCTCTTGAAGCAAAGTGCGCTACTATCGGTTCTTTCATTCATCCTGACGGAGCCTTTGCTAAGGCACGAAAGGAGTTCTTAGAACACACGAAAGACCCTATCAAGGTGGTGGGGAAAGGCCAGGAGGCCGAAATCAATACTTTCTCTAGCGGTTTTACCGCTGAACAGATTGACGCAGTTTTCTTTGAACTGCAGAAGGAGTATAGAGCGGTTCAGGCTGAGTTCAATAAGCTGAAAGGAGAGATAGACGAAAGAGTAGCTCAGGCAAACAGTCAGATTGCTAATGAAGAGCTGAATGCCATGAAGCTGTGGGTTGATACGAGAAAGGTCGAAAGGAACAAGTATGACGAAGAAGTGAAGACTCTGAAAATCGTAATTCCTCAGAATCTGAGGGATGTGTACGAAAAGGTAAATGCCGTTGCAAGTGCCAAGTAGCATTTGCCTCTGTCAGAAGCTAGTTCTTTGATTTATTGTCTAGGACCCAGGTCCTCAGTCTTGAGGACCAAAGGCCCGAATATGGATAGCCCAGGGGAGATTTCCGGCGACCATCAAGCATATAGGAGCGGGACCCAGCGGGGCCCGGCGTGGCTGCCATAGCAGCTCACGCGGCCAGCGAAGCCGTTTTCCTGCTTGAACCTTAACT
>JAEEGL012345853.1_pt1 | contig 24786 bp, 21 predicted proteins | sample 9134231 | NCBI WGS metagenome assembly JAEEGL01 (sample SAMN16246548, study PRJNA631951) | gut metagenome | biome: gut microbiome; feature: rumen; material: fiber-attached | host: Bos | place: Iran: Karaj | collected 2018-10
CAGCATTCCCAGGGCAAAATGAACAGGATCATATACACTTCCTGAACATTATATAAGGATATCGATCTAATCCTTGGGCTTGAACTTCCGTTGATAAAATACACAGCTATAAGGAGTATCCCTATCACTTCGGTCAGGACAGGTATATACCAGTATCCTCTGCGAGATGATATCCTGCACTTATATATCAATATTAAAAATGATGCAAGTACCAGCACAAAGTACCATGCGAGGATCACGAAAAACACGGGACCCGCACTGCTATGCTCACGTCCGTTTTCATATGTGATCTTAAGTACCAGACCATGACTGTCATTGGAAAAAAGTAAAGACAAAAGAATAACAGCAATGCTGCAGACGATGACACCAAAGCGTTTCTGTCGCTTATCATCTCTGCTTCCGATATACAGAGAAAGAAGGAGCGAGATGACGGGTGTGATTATGACTGATACATAATATCCGTACCAGCACATCCTGGATGCCAAAGAACCGTCCGAAACCACATCCCATTTTAAGAATCTTAATACAAACGGCAATATACTAAGCAGTCCGCCGGCCATAAGGCCGTGGCGGACATATATATCCGGTATTTCTTTTACAAGGGTATATACCCAAAACAGACAGAAAACGCTGTATGATATCGTAGAAATATGGTGTGTCGGCGTAAATTGCGCAACCATATTCCATATGATCGTAAGAACGAGCCATATGAGCAGTATCCTGTCTGTCTTTAGTCTGTTTTGTACCATATACTATGCTTAGTCGTAATAAAGCAGCCGAATACTACAGCAGCCCTATGATCTCGTCTCTGACTGCATCCATGCGCTCATCGGATATGCCAAAGTCCATACGTCTGTATGTCCAGGCAGCCCTTCCGATACTGAGCTTTTCAAATGCAGCAGATATAAGCTTATACCATGCCAATGCTTCCCCAGGCGAAGTGCGGTCTATCACTCCGTATTCGCCGCAATAAAGCGCCACGTCACGTTCTTCGGCCACCTTCACCGCTTCACCGAATATCCTCTCAAAATATGAACTGTCAAGCGGCGCGTTACGATCTACCGTATCAAAAGCCGTGGGTTCATACTCAAGTTGCTTGACGCTCTGCGCGGCAAGGGTCTCACATTTTTCCCCAATGGAAGTTCTAAATGACGTATCCATCGTAGGTATCCAACCTGCCCCCTGATGGGTGAATATGAGTGGCTCATAGCAGTGGAAATTGTATATTATATTCTCATCATACGGCATGGCAAGATCCGGAATAGCTTCCACGCTGTTATTATAATATCCGCCCAAAAGTATCTTGATATCCGGTGCTATCGCTCTAATCCTCTTAATACACTCCGTAGAGATACGATTCCACGGATCACAGTATGACTTATCAGTGACTTCATTAAGGAGTTCAAAGGCTAACATATCACTGTTGTCACCATATCTATGGGCAAGTTCCTCCCAGAGTTTATAGAATCGTTCCTGATAATCCTCACTGTCAAAGAAACCGCTCTCACCGTGTCCCATATCAAATGAATAACCGGCTGTTTTATGCAGATCAAGTATCATGTTAAGACCGTATTCCCTGCACCATCCAATAGCATTGTCTATATACTTATAACCGTTCTGCTTTGCAGCGCCGTCAGCTTCTTCCAAAAGATTATAATCGATGGGCACTCTTATGTGATCAAGCCCCCAATCAGCTATAACCTTAATATCCTCTTTAACAATAAAGCTGTCATAGTGCGCCGTTGTATGTACACACTGTGACAGCCATCCTCCGAGATTGATTCCGTGTCTGTAACCCTTCCATTCCTTCATCCGTACAACTTCCTCCATCGGTAACCGAATATGCTTCGATCACGTCTTAATAGTTATCATAAACATTTTAACAAATTCCTGAGGAATGTTGTACTTTAAAGTGTTCGGTTTTTGAATAAGTCTTATATTATAGCCATGCATATCCATAACCTTGGCAGCTATGGAAAGCCCAAGTCCCGAGCCTCCTTTGGTGGACCTTGAAGCCTCACCCATCACAAAGGGTTCAAATATATTCTCTGCCTGGGACGGATCTATCCTCTCTCCACTGTCAGCCACCATCACTCTGTAACGATTGGTCTCTTCCATCACATATACTCCGATGGTCGTCCCCTTCACATTGTGCCTTATCGCATTGGTGATCAGATTGGTCACGGTCCTTGACATCTGAAGCCTGTCGGCTTTTATCATAAGGAACTTTTCAGGGATATCCACTTCAAGTTCCATCCCTGCATCCTCGATATCACGAAACTGCATGGCAGCACATTCTCTTACCATCTCACACAGATCGAATTCTTCTTTCTTAAGCCTAAAGCCCTCACTTCCAAGCCGAACATAATCAAAAAGTAATCCGATAAGTTCATCCATCCTCTCAGACTTTCGAACGATTGCATCCAAATAATCGCTTTTCTTATCCTCCGATACCACTCCGTCTGACAAAGCTCTGGCATATCCGGACACGGTGGTCATCGGTGTACGAAGATCGTGGGCTATATCAGAGAGCATAAGATTTCTTTTTTTCTCATAATCTCGATTGGCCTGTTCTCTTGCCTCTTCGATCTTACGAAACTCTCTTAGCACGGTGACCGAATAAAAGCCCGCTCCGGCCAGATAAGGAAGCAGTATGACCACGGCTACTCCAAACATGAAAAGCAAGAAAAAAACCTTCTCATACGTGCTTAGTCGTGCGTAATTATCCGCTGTGCGTGCTGAGACTGGAATCTTCTGAATCAGACGTTCCACCGCGTCTTTCATCTCTCCAAACAGCATGCCAAGCTGCCCGGGAAGCAACCTCTCTATGCCCTGAAACAGCAGACCCAGAAGCATAAAGCAAAACATAAGGATGATCTCATCCGTATGCAGACTCCCAACTTCTTCAGCCGCTCCATAGATAGTTCTGGCAAATAACGGTCCGAAAAACAGATTCACGATCTTTATGACTATATATTCCGCTATACCGATAAGCACTATGGTATAGACGAATCTTCTGATAAGATATGACCTTAAATCTTTCAAACTGTCCATAATCAGCTCTTTAATCTGTAACCCAATCCTCGCATGGTCTTGATATACTCCGACGGATCGTCGGAAAGTTTGGTACGAAGTTTACTGATGCATACCATGATATTGTTGTCTGCTATCACATATTCGTCTCCCCAACCGCATTCGTATATCTGCTGTTTGGTAAATACCGTATCGGGATGTGACATAAAAAGTTCCATAAGCTTATACTCGATGGAAGTAAGATCTATGCTTTCCCCGTTTTTCTTAAGCGTACATGCTCCCGTGTCAAGTTCCAGGTCTCTTACATGAAGCACCTTATTCTCTGCCGTTACATCTCCACCACCGAGTGAATAGAATCTGCGCATTTGCGAATTGACTCTTGCCACTGCTTCAAGAGGATTAAACGGCTTGGCCAGATAATCATCCGCGCCGAGATTCAGTCCCAGTATCTTCTCCGAGTCAGCATCTTTGGCCGAAAGAATAATAACCGGTATGTTACTGTATTCTCTTAATTTCCTTAAGACAGTGTATCCGTCTGTACCCGGCATCATTATATCAAGGAGACACATGTCTGGCTTATCATCATGCAGCTTAAGGATGGCAGAAGTGCCATCCTCAGCTTCTATGATCTCATAGCCTTCATTTTCCAGATAAAGACGCAGTAACTGTCTTATCTCCGCTTCATCATCTGCTATCAGAATCTTATAACTCATATGTTACGTTTTCCCTTTCCCCTTCTATCATGACCACTTCTTCACCATCACCATATCTTAATGCTTCATAGAGTGCGGCATTGACAGAGAACTGATACGGAGCCACGAAGAATACTGCCAAAAGTCCCAGTGTTATCAGTGAGAGAATGTGCCAGCCGATGAATGAGAGGTCAAGTACAAATGCTCTCCACTTCTGTCCGTGCATCATCTGCTTACTCATCGCAAAAGCTTCCTCGCTGCTCAATTCCGGATCTTCTGCAAGAAGATAAGGTATCATACGATACTCATATGACTTGACGATTCCGGGTATTATAAACAGTAATGTCCAGCCTATTGTCTTAATATCCCTAAAGAACATCACCTTAACCGAATTGAGATAACTGTGATCATATGCGAACGCCACTTCTGCCACATCTGAAGGCTCATCGAGATTCTTATAGAAGAATCTGTTGGCACCAATAACAAGAGGATTGATTATAAAAGCATTCAGCCCAAGTACAATCGCAAGTATAATGGCGGTAGCCACCAACATAACAAACCCAAGTGCCGCAGCCGCTAATGCTCTTGTGACATTGGTTCCCAAAACCTCGTCTGCATCATTTTGAAACTGCTTAACATCATCGGAGATATCCTCTATGATCAGTTCCTTGTCTTCTTTATCATCATCAAAATCAAACACTAAATGAAGACTTGTATTCTCATCATCCGACTTAACTGTCTCAACTGCCTGCTTGCTCGACTTGTTGAACTTAAAAGCGTTGGTCATGGCATTGCTGCTGGATGATGCCGATGAGACGCCTGCCGTAAGTGTCGTGATAAGTACCGCCACCAGCACGGCTTTCCAATAGTTCTTAGAGAAGGCTACTCTTCCCTTTTTCTTAAGATCCTTTCTTGTCCACATAACTGACTTCCTCCTTATTATCTGCCGGGTTCTGACCGGCTGTCTGTCCTTGTTATGTGTTCATCTTAACAACCTCACCTTTCTGTCAATACCTCTTATCCTTAACATTATCTTAACACTCCCATAGAGCAAAATAAAGAAAATGAGCCGGTCGGAATAACCGACCGGCTGCATATCATATAAACTATTACTTAAAGTATTCCATCGACTGTGCAAGACCTCTTGCCACGTCATTCATGGTGTTGTTGTTACCGCTTATTGTATTCACATTGTCCTTCATGCCATCCAGAGAAGCCGTAACCTCTTCATTGGCTGCCGAATTCTCTTCGGATATGGCTGACAGATCACTGACACTTGATGTAATGACATTGGTGATCTGTGTAAGATTCTGAGTCATACTGTCGATAGACTCGATTCCGCTTACAGCCTTACCGATCTCCTGATCGAGCACCTCGAATCTGTCCATGGTATCCTTAAGGAGTGTCTGTTCCTTATTGATAGCCTCCTGAACCTCGGCTGACATGCTTACACAGTTCTCAGACTGTTTGCGAATATCATCCACTATGGAAGCGATCTCCTGAGCCGAATTGTTACTCTGCTCCGCAAGCTTCTTGATCTCTTCTGCCACTACGCCGAAGCCTCTGCCTGCCTCTCCGGCTCTTGCTGACTCAATGGATGCATTCAAAGCAAGGAGATTCGTCTGATCGGATATCTCTGTGATAAGATTGATAGCCTCTATGATCTTAAGCACTGCCTGGTTGGTACCTGCAATACTCTGAGAGATATTCTGTACGGCCTCGGATGTCTGCTGTGAACTTCTGTCCATATTCTTGATATATTCGGAAGCCTGACTGTTGGCATCGCTCATTGACTTGGCGCCTTCATTGAGGTTGCCTACATTCTCAGAGATATCACCGATTATCCTGTCCATATCAATGACTCTGGAATTGATATCCTGAACGCTCTCAGCAATGGTAACCGCTCCGTCTGAAAGCTCTACCATGGCATTGTTGACCTGATCCGCACCTTCCGAGGTCCTGTTGGAAAGATCTGTAACCTCTCCTATCTGATCAGCCAGCTTAACCGAAGCATTCTTAACCTGAGCTATAATGTTGCCAAGCTGTGCCTGAAGCTTCTTGGCCGAAGAAATAAGCTGTCTGGTCTCGTACAACTTGGATTCTACAGTAACTTGTGTAGATATATCTCCCTCGGATATCTTCTTTATGCTGTCACCAATGGATGCCAAAGGCTTAACAACTATCTTCGTCAAAAGTACTACGGCCACACCGAATAATATATGAAGCGCCACAGCAGTAAGCACGATCGCCAATAACAGTTCCGTCTTCTCCTGCTTCACTTTGTCACGTGTGATACCTGCAAAAGCCATCCCCCACAAAGAACCGTCCGGATTGTAAAGCGGAGTATAGAACACATAATAGTCTGTTCCGTTAATGACTATATCGTCTGAATAGAACTCTTTACCCGCAGTGCATGCAGCCCATACGGCATCAGAAGCAGGGGTTCCCTCGATACGCTTTCCGGATGAATCCTTGATGGAAGTAAAGTAACGGATATTATCCTTAAACAATGTAAGATCCACATTATGTGATTTCATGGAATCCACATATGTGGTATCATACTCTATCTCCATGCCCTCTTCTATGAACCAGTCATAGTATTCTCTAAGTCCGTGCGCCGCTATCTGCAGACTCTGCTTGGTCTGATCCTCGAGTGCACCTGACATCCTGAAATACGAAACTGCGATGATGATGATCACCGTAACAGCCATGGGAATAAACGCGAATAGCAACATCATCTTATTAAAGTCAAATCCCCTCGATGTCTTTGCTTTCTCAGTCATATAATTCTTACCTCCGTTAATACATTCTGCGGTGCATATCAATGCACCTTGTATCCTACTATATTATGTATACTAAATATTGCAGCATATATATAGGACAAAAGTAACTGTTCTATTCAATTATATTACTTTTTTCCGTATCGTCAGAAAAATCGCCGTACAGGATCCTTGCAATCTCAGAATCTTTATCCAATATTATCGTCTTGTCAAGATTCGGAACAAGCGATGTTTTCAGCGCATCGAGACTTCTTGTAAAATTATAGAAATCCGCCTTATCCGAATCATTATAAGCATCCGACAGGATCTTCATATACTCAGCTTCGCCCTCAGCCATGATCTGCTCAGCAGTCTTATTGGCATCTGCAAGAGTAACTGATACCTGTCTGTCAGTCTCATTACGGATCTTCTGAGCCTCGGCATTACCCTTGGCCGTATATCCTGCAGCGATATTGCCTCTCTCGGATATCATACGCTCATATACCGCAGCCTTATTATCATCAGGAAGATCAAGCATTTTGATCTCAGCCGTGATAACCTTTACTCCGTATCCCGATATATCTGAATTGGACTCATTCGTGATAAGTGAAGTAAGCTTCTCACCTCTTGCCGCAACGATCTCATCCTGAGCCATTGAAGATATGGTATTCTTCGTGGCATTGTATACTGCAGCATCTATTCTCTCCTCGGCCCTGCCCGATATGGCTCCGAGAGTCTGATAATATGCCTTTACGTCCGATACCTTCCATATAACATAGTCATCGGCTATCATCGACTTTTTATCCCTGGTGATGACATCACTGGCCGGAATGTCATAGAATCTGCTTCCCGTGAATATTCCCACCGTATTCTCCACAAAAGGAGTCTTAAAATGCAGTCCGGGCTGTTCCTCTATATGTGTCACCTTACCGAATCTGGTAACCAGAGTCACTTCATTATATGAAGTCGTATAGGTGCATGAGAACAGGCCAATACCCACAAGGAGCACCGCAGCAAAGATTATAATATACTTTTTCATGATCACTCAGCCTCCTTTACTGTATCTGTCATCAACGTGCCCGATAAACCGCCTGTAAAACTGTCAAGCGGATATACCGTATTCGTGGAGCCATCCGTGATGATGACTTTAAGTCCGGGAAGCGTATCTTCCAAAGCCTCGTAGAACATTCTCTTCTTGGTGATATACGGATAGAGCTTGTACTGCTCATACATCTTGTTAAATCTTGCAACCTGACCTTCAGCCTCGGCTATTCTTGCAGCTTTATCTGCTTCTGCCTTACGTAAGATGGCATCGGCATCAGCTTCGGCCTTGGGAAGCTGCTCATTCTGATATGCAAGCGCATTGTTCTTGGCGGTATCCGCTCCCTGCTTGGCAGTCTCCACAGCCTTAAAAGCAGCTACGATCTCTTCTGTAGGAGGTGCTGAGTCCTGCACAGTGATATTGACTACGGAAAGACCTATAGCCTGAGCCGCAAGCTCTTTTGTCATATCCTCCTTGACATCGGCCTGGATCTGGCCCTTAGCCGTAGTCATGGCCTCATCGACCGTATAATTGCTCACAACGCTTCTGATACTTGCTAACGCAATATTCTTGAGTATCGCCTCGGGATCATCTGACGCATAGAGATATGCCACCGGATCAGAAACCTTATACTCAAGATAAAAATCAATGTTTAACAGGTTAAAATCGCTCGTGATCATGATACCGTCGCCATCATCAGGAATATTCTGACCGTCTGTATCCACCGTATAACCTACACCTGTACCATGTGTTGTGATATCCACGGGAATGGCACGCTGTATCCACGGGATCTTAAAGTAAAGACCCGCCGTATCCGTCCTCACGACCTTGCCAAACATGGTCACCACGGCATTCTCCTGCTCGTTGACCTTGTAAAAGCCTGACAGAACGGTAAGGACGATCACTAATATGACAGCCCCGATACCGATCCGCTTTAACAGTTTCCCGTCACCGGGAATGTTGATAACATCACTTGTGTTCATACTTCATCTCCTTTTATATTCCTTATTAGCGACATATTATATCACATATGTCGGGAAATATCTTTATCCGTGTCTACAGTTCCCTGTAATACACCATGGCATCACACTTACATCTTCCGCCACACAGGACACAGGTCTTGTCAAAAAACTTGGGCTTATACCACGGGCTTTTCTGACGCTTGTACTTTACATACCCCGCCCTATCGAATATCCCTTCCATGGGAACGGTCCCATCCGGCTGTATCCAGCCCTGGGTGAAAAGAACGCCGTATTTGCCGTCTTTTTCCGCTTCGCTCAATGCATCATTAAGCATGCCTGTCATCAGGCCCTTGCCCCTTAAGTCATCTCTTATGACGCTGAACTTGTGATGGAGTACGGCTTTTCCGCGACTGAGCCTGTCATAATCGTCACTGTCTATCTCCATGTCCTCCAGAAAAAGGCTCTTATCTTCCCTGAGGAACAGGATCGCTCCGGCGAGTCCCTTCTCATCCTCTTCGACGTACAGTCTGTTCCAGTCATCCAATATATAATCTGTTATCTCTTTTACGGAAAGATATGAATCGCCGAAACATTCGACAGTCATTTTATCTATAGCCGCAGCATCCTCTACTTTAGCTCTTCTCATTTCTTCTCCTTACCGGCCATTATATTGACGAAAGTTCCGATGATCAAAAACAGAGCCATTCCGATGATCACAAGACCCGACAGTGCAAGTTCAGTTCCGAACAAAAGTATGATCGTGGGAGCCACTGTCATGCCGACTCTTGTTACAAGGATATAGATCATCAGAGCCTCAGCCGCACTGTAGCTTGCTCCCTTACTGGTCCCCGTATATGCTTCCGTCATCACACTCGGACCGAACGAATCCATAAAGCCAAGTAACAGTACTACCAGAACAAGCAGTGGGAATGTCTTACCCAAAGCATATACAGCTATTAAAAATGCCACACCTATACAATACACAAAAGTTGCATTCATGGCTGACATCGCTTTTGTAACAGCCTTGGTCATGCCGGGGCCCGCATATGCCGCTATCATATATGCTCCCAACATCAACGCAGAAATTACCGTTGCCGAGAAGCCGAAAGCATCTGCGGATAACGGTACAGTATATGATGTAAATACCGTACATGCAAAAAGCGGAAGTACTAAGAATATAAGATACAGAACCGAACGTATATTGGTAAGAACCTTGAACGAATCTTTTATCCTTCCCACCACCAGTTTGGCATCGATATTCACATTTCTAAGCAGTATAAACGGAACTATGAGCAAAACTACCGATATCAGATATACCATGCGATATGACATCTGTCCTGCCATGATACCACCCAGTACCGTTCCAAGGCACTGTCCCGCAAACGCTCCTCCGCTTACAAATGCCATTGATTCCATTCTGTCGGATTCATCTTCAAAAAGATATGCGAAATAACGTATACCTATATAGAAACAGCCATAACCAAAACCCATGGCCATAAAACCAAGAAGAAGGATCAGATAATGGAATGCAACTCCTCGCAGTATCATGCCGACACCGGTAATGAATGTCGATACCTTAAGGAAAGATACTATATCCCCCGTTCTTCTCACCATAAGATTGGCCGATATCACGCCGACTATCATCATGGCAGACATTGCCGTGACCGGGAGACTGATATACAGTTCAAGCTGCCTTGCGGGAGCAAAACTTTCCGCCATCTGCTTGATAAACAGAACATTGAACGCATCACCTATGGACAATGCAAAAAATCCAAACAAGAATACTAATCTTACATAAGGATTCTGACGTTTAAGTTCATTCATTTACGTCTTCCCCCAATTCTTTCATTCCTACACCGGACATGAATATCTGATATTCCGCAAGTATCATTGAAGAAAATGCCAAAAGCAAAAGTGCCTGCAGCAGGTAATCAACCGCCACTTTTCTCATATATGTGCTTGATGTCTGCAGTCTGTAATTCTCACCGTCAAATTCTATGGAATCTATCTCCGGAATACTGTCAGTGTACCTTAACAGATATTCATCCACTCCGCTTATATTCTCATCCTTTATCCCAAGATCGTGAACGGATCTCATATCATCCTCGATCGTCTCTACTATACTCTGCTCCATGCCCGCGATACTCAAACCATACTCGGTATATGCACTGTACCCAACATAACCGCTTATGATGATGATCCACAGTATAAGCAATGCTATGAGCAGCTTATATCCTCGATCCTTGTTCTTTATCATCTTCCATACGATGATCATAACGGCAGATGATACCAAAAAGCCTAAAAACGCAACGATCACCAGATGTCTGTAATACTCTTTCCACTCGGTGAAACGATTCGATATCTCTCCCACAGTGATCAGTCTGGAATCATCCGTCAGCCTGTATGCACAATAGAACACATTGCCCTTAAGGATATTGGAGCCCGCGCCAAGACCTATAACATCCTTAGACAGTTCACTGTCATCGGTCCTGAATAATAATCCTGATTCATCGGATACAATGTACATATTTTCCACGTCATCGATCCTTAACAGCGCACTGTTAAGTTCATCTTCCATACCGTAATATGTCTCAAGGGATTTGCCGAAATGCAATCCGTATCTGATATTGGCTATCAGATCAGTCGTCTCCACATATATGGTGTTCTGTATGATGGACTTCGCGTTGGATGTATACATGAGGCACCCAAGCACAAGCGAGAGTACCGTGATGATGAAATCCAATACTATTACAACATTTAACAAAAAATCAATGCCCAACTTCTTCATATCGTTCCTGCCTACTCATATATCTTATCCGCCACAAGATAAGTCTCAAGCGGTATCTGCGCTCCCACACGTTCTATGGTAGTGCGGTTAAGACAGATCTTCGGAGCTATCTCAAATACCATGTCCATATCCGTGATGTCCGCACCCGAAGCATACTCTACTATACGAGCGGCAACGAACTGCCCTTCCTCGTATGCATCAGACATTGTAATATGCATCATCGCTCCATACTCCACCTGACTCTCCGAAGTCTCGGCCACGGTGATGATACCCGCCTCAGTCATATCCTCAAGTAGCCATGGCAGCTTATCGTCTTCGATGGTAGCCGTAGTAATATACAAAAGATCTATCTCAGGCAAAAGCTCATCATAAGCTGCTTTAAGTTCCGGATAATACCTGTCATAATCAAGCTCGTAGGCTTCCTTGACATGTCTCTCATGAATATTGAATCCATATCTTTCGGCCGCATCCTTAAGCTGTCCTATACCGGAATAGCTGTATGCTTCCGGAGTATCATCATATACCACACCGATATCCTTAAAATGGAACATCTCATAAGCCGCTTCTATCTGACGGGTGATACGTTTGGTATCAACCACTACAAAAGAGCGGTCATTGAGTCTCTCTGTGGCCGACTTGACCATGCCTCCCGATATGGGATCTGCCACACCTATGACCATGTAATCATAGTTTATCTCATCAGCACGTTCCGTAAGGAAAAGACCCGACATACTGCCCACGGCTATCATCAGATCAACGCCGTCTTCTTTGGCAGCCACTTCGAGTTCCTCATCCGTCATGGAGTACTTCTCATAATAGACTTCGGGAATAAAATGAAAATACTCAGACTTGCACGCACACAAATCAAGCCACACATCCTTGGTGGTCTCACGTGTCTTATCAGGATCGTATCCTGATATATATCCGGTTCTCTGCAATTCCAAAGCGATGGAATCCAGAATGTCATGATAATAATAGTATTCGCCTGAATTAAAACATCCTACTCTGATCTCACGAAGTTTAAGATCCTGTTCTTCCTGTGTCGTGACTTTAGTCCCGGCACATCCTGTAAGCACACACATGATAAGTGCGATAAACAGTGCCGTGAACCTGTAGCGGTTACTCATTTTTCAAAGCCTCCTTAAGATGGATCTTAAGTGCCAACATCGTAAGATCGTCAAACTGCGGTGCATCTGAAACAAATCTGTCCACATCTGCTCTGATGCTTGCAAGCAGTGTCTCGGGATCATCCGCATAATGCACCTTGATCACCTCTTCCAATCTGTCGGTCGAATACAGTTCGTTATCAGCATTCGTAGCCTCCGGAACACCGTCCGTATACAGCAATATGCAATCGCCCTCATTAAGATTGATCTCATTGGGAAGATATTTCATACCTTCCATCGCTGCAAGAGGTGGTTTCTTCTTCTCAGGCTTGAGCATGAGGAAACTTCCGTCTTCATGCATGATATAAGGATATTCATGACCTGCATCGCAGAACTTCATATTACCGGTCTTAAGATCTATTATTCCTATCCATGCTGTAACAAACAGGCCTTCTCCGTTGCCTTCGCACAGCTGATCATTGGAATTCATAAGGACTTCTTCCACGGATTCACCTGCCTGAGCATGATTCTTGATAAGAGTCTTGGCAATGACCATGAAAAGTGCCGCAGGGACACCCTTACCCGATACATCGGCAATGACTATTGCCAAATGGTCCGGATCAACCAGGAAGAAATCATAGAAATCTCCGCCCACTTCCTTGGCAGGATCCATGGACGCATAGAGATCAAATTCTTTCTTATCAGGGAAAGGCGGAAAAATACACGGAAGCATGGAAGCCTGAATATGTGTGGCTACAGACAGTTCGGCACCTATCCTCTCCTTTTCCGCCGTGATCTCAGTGATATCCTTGATATACTGCTTCATACGTCCGGTCATGGATTCAAAGGACTTGGCCAGGGTCTGCACTTCATCTCCCGTATCCATGTCCCAGGTAAAATCAAGTTTATCGCCCTCCAAGTCGCGCACACTGTCGGTAAGCTTTACAACAGGAGCCACGAGTTTCTTGGCAAGCTTTCCGGAAACAAACGCTGCCGCAAGCCCTGCTGCCGCAACCAAAATGACCATATAAAGAATGGTTGAGAGTATCGAACTGCGAACATAACCCGTCTGCTTTTCATTACTCTCACCCAGAGATTTCATAAGGCTCTCTGTAGGAGCAAGTACTTCCTGCTCGGGCAAAACCACAAAATATGACCAGCCCACAGTCTTCATCGGAGCACATGCCACATAATAGTTCGCCCCGTCCAAGGCGATCATCCGGACAGATGAAGCTCCAATCAGAGCACTTTTTACCATATCTGCCAGTTCCGTATTGCTGCTGTTTCTGACATCCATGTCATCTTCATCCGTTGCCGCAAGTTCTCCCGAATCTGCGCCTGAGAACAGAACCTGTCCTCTGTCATTGATCACACAGGCATATCCGTTCTCTCCAACCCTGTAACTGTCGACCTTACTGCGCAGTGTATCCAGATACATACCAGCACCGGCCACACCCATGAGATCTTCACCTTTATAGACGGGAACACCGCATGTGATGGCATATGCGCCTGTATCCGCATCTTTTATCATACCCGTGAATGTGGCAGTACCTGTAGCTACAGCCTCCGTATACCAGGGTCTCTGCCTTGCCTCGAAACTAAGAGGCATACCGTCAACGGGTAAAGTGTATTCAGAAACCGGCTCCACACCCAAGAATATACCGGTCTTGGTCGCAAAATAGTTGGAGTACATGGACTCTGACGCTTCATTGACAGAGATCATCATACCCTGCACATTGGATATCTTACGAACTTCCTCCTGTATCTGCGCATCCTCAGGATCTACACCGTCTCCGTATGCAGCATAAGCGGCGAGTTTTCCCATATCCGATGCGTCATACTCTTTCAGATACGAATCGCCGTAACTGTCCATGGATGCATATATATCCGAAAGACTGTCGGCAATTACGCTTACATCTTCGGCAAACTCGGAAAACTCGTTGTCGGCAAGTTCCGCCCTGCCTATAGAGGTCTGAGAAAGCAGTTCTGTAGTCTGCTCTCCCATTGCATCGGCCGACATGCCTTCAACCACATTACCTGTCGTCTCATTGACACCGACAAGCTTCTTCTGCATATAAAGCATCTGCACAACCAGTACAATGCACACACACAAAAGCGCTGTATTAACAGTAAGAATTATCGCTTTAAGAAGTTTCTTTCTCATTATGCCGCCTGACTCTCCACGTTATTATCGTCATCCTTACCCATTCTACTCTTAATGACTTTAAGTACTACTATAACAAGTACAAGCGCTATGGGCGTAGCTATCATTCCCATGCCTGTTCCCGTCGCATATCCTACTATTCCGGCTATCAGATAACCGACAAACGAAACAGCCGCAACAACGATCGCATACGGAAGCTGCGTAGTCGTATGATTGACATGATCACACTGCGAACCCGTAGATGACATGATGGTCGTATCGGATATCGGTGAGCAGTGATCGCCGCATACCGCACCTGAAAGGCAGGCTGCGATCGAGATGAGAAGCATCTCGTAATTACCTGAGAATACTGCACATACTATAGGGATAAGTATCGTAAATGTTCCCCAGCTTGTTCCTGTAGAGAACGCAAGGAAAACTGAGATGATAAAGATGATGGCCGGCAAGAGCATCTGAAGCCCTGCCGCAAAACCGCCTACAACACCGTCTATGAATGTACTTGCGCCCAAAAGGCCGGTTACACCTGAGAGATTCCATGCAAATATGAGGATGAGCATGGGCTCACATACCGAACGGAAGCCTGATGCAAAACAGCCCATGAACTCTTTGACTGTAAGGGCTTTTCTAACCATATACAGGATGAAAGTCACAAGCAATGTAATGGAACTTCCTATCACCATACCTTTGGCAGAATCTGTATTGGCAAATGCATTTCTTAATGTCTCACCTTCGAAGAAACCGCCCGTATAAAGCATTCCGATGATGCATGTCACTATAAGAAGGACTATGGGAACAACCAGATTGCTGACCTTTGCATTCTCAACCTCAGTACCGATATTCTCGTCATAAGGTTTCTCACCGGAAGTGAACAGGTCTCCGTTTTTGGCATTGATCTCATGCTTCTTCATGGGACCGAAGTCGACCTTAAGGAGCACCAGACCAAAAAGCATTACAATCGTACAAAGGGCATACATATTATAAGGGATCGTACGTATGAACATCTCAAATCCGTTGATATCCATGGATTCCGGAACCGAATATGAGACTGCTGCCGCCCAGCTGGATACCGGTGCGATAATACATATGGGCGCTGCCGTAGAGTCTATGATATAAGCAAGCTTGGCTCTGGATACCTTGTACCTGTCAGTTATGGGTCTCATAACAGAACCCACCGTAAGACAGTTAAATCCGTCGTCTACAAAGATCAAAAGACCCATAAGTATAGTAGCTATCTGCGCTCCTTCACGTGTCTTAACTCTCTTTAGTGCACTCTTACCGAAAGCAAGAGCTGCACCGGACTTGTTCAATACTGCCACCAAAGTCCACAGAATAACAACAAACACCAAAATGCACACGTGTGAAGTATCTGACAGCGAAGCGATCAGTCCCCCCTCTTCGCTGAAGAACATCGTGTTAAAAGCAAGTAACGGATTGCCGCCCGCATACAGCAGTGATCCTACCGCAATACCGAGTATCAATGAACTGTACACTTCCTTGGTAATAAGCGCCATGACAATGGCCACCAACGGCGGAAGCAGTGAAAAAGCCGTTGCATACAATGCCGGTACGTAATCTCCCATTTTTTAATCCTCCCTTAATAAGAATCATGTCCAACTGTAATATTTTACCACAACAATGCGTGTTCTACAATTAAATGCCACATTTCCTGTGCCTATTTTCCTATTTCTTCATCACAACATATTCGTCTGTTGGACCGCCAACAGACAATGCACGACTCATATGATCTCTGATGCTTTCATCATAGTCCTGCTCACTTACGATCACCTGTGCATCAGTCCTGCTTATGCATATATAATCAGAGCCATAGAATCTCTCACACAGCCCATCCCATGTGTCCGACATAAAAAGCTCACCCGAATATACATCCGGTCTGTACCAACTGCTGCGGTAATCAATAGGATTCCATATGATCACACTGCGAGCCGGTATCTCATCATACGCATCATCCCATGTCATCGTTGCTATATCGTAATAGTCCCTGTCTTTACTGCCTTCCCTTATGCCCGCCGCCGTATCAGCAAAGGATATAAGTATAAGTATCAAAGTCACGGCCATTAATGTCACGTACGCTCCTCCACGCACGCCCTTTTTAAGAATAAGCCCTATGATACCGATCACCAACATCACCGTGGCCGGAGCAAAAAATCTGAAATAGAATGTATCCATGCTCGATCTGTATCTGACCGCCGTAAAGATCACGTAATAGAATACCGCCATCACTATGAAGACGCACGGAGTGTTCATATATCCGCCAAATATATCTTTCTTATTACAAGCAGGGAGCAGTCTGTGTATGAACACGGCGACCATGGCAATTACCGACACAACGATCCATGCCTTGCCCTCATAACTCATATTCTCAATAAAATCCGGGATACTGACAGAGAATACGTTAAATACCTCAGTCAAAAGACTCTCTATAAGATCATCCGTAAGTGTCGCGATATCATCCCACCATGTACCGCGGCTGACTCCCGTGGGATAGCCGTTGCGCATTTTATTCATCATCAGATACAGAAATGCCATAACCGCGCTTACGCTCATGCTTAATGCGGTAAAAACAAGGCGTCTGACCGCATCGGCTCTCTTAGCAGTATACCCGCTTGCATCCGGATCATCCTCCCCCTTTTGTCTGAGATCCGCAACAAGGCGCACAAACATCATGACAAGGTAAGCCCCTGCAACAAACCACAGATATATGCCGAAATACCTTGTCAAAAAGGTTGCAAGAGCGCTTACACAAAGCATGATATAATCCGATGTTTTGGGGACCCTTTTTTGCACGATCCTGCCAAGAGTCATCCCGAAGATGATCATAAAAAGTATGAACGGAATCTCTGACCACGTATTGTATGCAAGCCCCAAAAAGCCCGTATTGGTAAGGGCAAGCGCATATATCCACGCATCCTTTTCAAATTCGACATACAGGACAATAAGAATAAGAGCGATCACCGCCATCGCCACATACTTACTCGCAAGATAGGCATTGGCTCCTGTAATAAACATCATACCGGCTATCATCGCCGGATAGATAATTGGCCAGTTGGCAAAATGGCTCTTATACCCGGCCAGTCCCTCATAAGAGAATCCGTTACCGTATAAGATATTCACAGCCTCCCTTAAGTATCCGTCTGAATCCGCGGTTATATATATTCCGTCCATATATGCCGTCTTGTAGATGTCAAGTGACAGCGCTCCAAAAAGGAGCAGCAGGAATATGACACACAAAGCCCCTGCTGTTGTCTTTTTTGTAACGACACTTTTGTCTGATACGGCCTTAAAACATTCTGATAACGTCTCCCGGCCCAGGATAATATATATGATCAATACAAGTGTAAACAGGATCACTATGATCGTCGAATGATAGAACAGATCGGCATATGTAAGCCTATTACCGCTGTTTACTTCAAAGCCCAAGGATATACCGGGTTCATAATCATAAGCGATCATAAAGTACGGTTCAGCGCCATGCGGTGTAAAGCTTAGCTTATATGCAGTCCCGGCCGTCATGTCAAAAGATGCCGGTACGTTGGTCCACTCACCGTTAACAAGTACGTCGATCTCTATATCATCGCAGTATACTGCCTCATTGCCTGAAGCATCCTGTGGATATACCGCCACCGATATATACGGAGAATCACTTGCCTTTTCTTCCAGATTGACCAACAGCATGTAAAGTGACACCACTGTCATATTGTTATCCGGAGTGTATGTTGTTACATACTCTTCTCCGTCTTTTAGTTCGGCGTATACCGGCATTGAACCGATCTTAGGAATCAGTCTGTCAGTCTTATATGCATTACCTGCAGGCCTTCTAAGTGCCAAAAGGCATAAGATGGACAGCACAAGCACACAGATGACTGCAAGCACCGTCTTATATGTCATTCTTACTTTTATTCTCTTAAGCAGATCTTTTCCTGACATCATATTCTCTCTGCGAGCTTAAGTGCACGATCTACAGTCACGTCCGAATTATAGTGACTGTGCTCGCCCCATCTGCCCAATCCGTATATATGTGATTTTTCTGCAAAATCAAGTATCTTTGCTATAGCGCCCGGCTTGGCGATCGTATTAAGCGGATATGCATACTCGTTATAAAAATTCGTCTCAAGGATATTCGCCTCATGGCGTTCTGAGCGAGTCTCAGTCCAACATCCTTTTGCCCCGTCATAAAAATTGCCGCGCATAAGTATACGGTGGTAACTGAGTTCTTCATTTGGATAATATATCCACTGCGCCTCACTGTCGGGAGCATCTTCCATATATGTCACATCTACCGAAGTCTTTTTAAGAAGCTTTACGCTGTTACGGATTCCTGACGGAGCCCACTTAAGTTCCATGCTTTCCCACGGAACTGTCACTACTATCTTATCTGCAGATATGACACTGCTGTCATCAAGTATCGCTTCACAGTTCATACAGTCAAGCGTCTTTACACTATGCCCCGTGATCAGTCTGTCACCGAGTTCATCACCCATTCTGATCCACAGTTCTCCATATCCATGCTTCTTTGGATAGTAAAACTGTGAATGTCCCGGTTGAGTACCCATGGGTTGCTTCTTTTTACAGCTCTCAAGCGTCTGCTCGTAACTTACGTTTGGAAGCTTCTCAAGCCAGTACGTACCGAGCTCATTAAGATTATCCCCATACATCTTGCGATTATACGGAAGCATATACTCTCTTGCTATCTCATCACCAAGCTTCCAGGTTATCCAATCCACGAACTTCTCCGGAGCAGGAACGCCCGTATTGCATCCGGCCTGTGCTATGGATTCCAGAAATCGCTTTTGGATCGCTGCAGGCAGTTCCCAGATATTGGCCTCAAAGGGATGATGCAGTTCATATTCCTTTTTCTTTGTAGCATCCGCTTTTGGCAAAAGTGAGAGTCTTATCCTTGAATCCCTCTCGAACCTGTTCCATTCGCTTTTGGGCATATAATCAAAAAGGAAATTGCTGACATTTAAGCGTCGCACATCCAGAAAATGGCCGCCGCCGATATCTATCGGTGCACCGTCCACTGTCTGACTGCGGCACAATCCGCCCACAGTTTCCTCTTTCTCTACTACATAAAAGTCAGTTTCGCCCCTTCTTTTAAGGGCACATGCGAAAGCAAGTCCTGCCGGACCTGCCCCAAGTATCAGATATTTAGTCTTCATGCATTTTCTTTCTTCATAACAAGCTTTTCATTGGATTTAAGCTTTCCCAGTATACTTAAAGCTTCAGTCACCGAGTGCAGCTTAAGGCTCGAACTGCTCCCTGTATAGTGTATCGGTACTTCGATGGTATTGTAATTTCTGCAGTAATATCTCATCTCTGTCTGATACATATGACCCGTAGACAAAAATGCGTTAAGGTCCATGCCCTTTAGCACATCAGCTCTGAACGCTTCAAAACCGCTCGTCATGTCCTTTAACTTCGTTCCGAGTACTGTATTGGCCAAGATCGTTCCACCGTTGCTAAGTATCCTTCTGTACAATGGTTGTCCCGTCACTTCACCGCCCTGCGTAAATCTCGAACCCCAGACGCAGTCGTGTCCCCTGGCAAGCTCATCCATAAACAGCTTTATCTCATCGGGTCTGTGACTTCCGCCACCATCCATCTCGATCACCTGATCGGCGCCATCCAAAAGGGCCTGTCTGAAGCCCTCCAGATAGCAGCTCACCACGCCCTTACTCTCTTTATAATATATGCACTTCACTCTGCCCGTGTGTTCATAGCTTCGTATGATATCCGCAGTAGCATCCTTACTGTAGTCATCGACTACGGGATACAGATGAAGGTCAGCATACGGAAGTGCCAGGATCTGTTCGATCACGGCGCTCATAGTATCTGCTTCATTAGCCACAGGCATAACTATAATTGTCTTCATAATAAATTGTGTATGATCACGTGATCATCCTGGCTGTAATGTCTGTCAGGCAGGCATTTGAAGGGATGCTGTTTGGCTGATTGTGTCCCACCAAAATACGTATAGTCGGAATCCAAGTCGCAATCACCTTTACATATCTCTTCCACACCTTCTCTCACACATCGCATCAGTGAAATGTCATCATAATCCCTCGAATGCCCATGATATATGGCATCCGCTTCTTTTTCAAGAAACATGATGCGGTCGAGATTACGGATGAATTCTTCCTCCGGTACGCTGTGTTCCAACATCATCCACAGATGATGATTGATGCCGTCTCCCACAAAAAGCATCCTCTCCTGTTTAAGCAGCAAAAGGATCCCTCCCGGCGTATGCCCCGGAAGTTCGTATATCTCAAGCTGCCTGTCACCGAGATCTATCACATCTCCTTCACGTATGTCTTCATACGGTGGCATCTTAAGTCCGGTTCTGTCGCATATCTTTATAAACTCCGGTTCATTGTCAAAAAACTCTGCTATCGGCCTGTCCGCAGGATGAATGTAAGCCCTGTCAAAATAGATATTGCCATGTATATGATCGGGATGACCATGCGTATTGACAAGCACTACCGGCTTGTCAGTGATCTTGCGTATGGCCGCATATATGTCATTATATCCGTTCATGGAATCTATCATACAGGCTTTGTCACTTCCGACTATAAGATAGCCGGTAGACATATGAGCCTCGTCAAATCTGTAGACTCCTGCGCGAATCTCGGTAATATACAGTTCGTAATCCATGGCACATCATCCTTTGCCTGTCACAGACGCTCATTCACGCCGTCAATATTGTGAACTGAAGTAACTTCTTATCTTGGATCACTGCTTCTTTATCGCATTGTAGATAGCAACAACTATACATGCACCGACTACCGCTACAATTATCTGTCCGATTATATTCGTTGCGCCAAAACCTACAAGTCCGAATACAAATCCGCCAACGAATCCGCCGACAATACCCAAAATGATATTTACCAAAAGTCCGTTGTTCTTTTTCATGATGAGACTTGCGAGCCATCCGGCGATCGCACCTATAATGATCGAACCTAATATTCCTGCCATTTCAATTCCTCCTTAGGTCTTTATAAACATCTGTGTTCTAGTATAACAGTCCTTGCGGTCAAGTACAAATATAAATCATCTCCTGCCGCTTCTTCTGCGGTCAAGCCCGGTCTCTGCATAGTAGCGGTTCTTGTCATTATACATCTCCTGTTCAGCACATTGGATCAGTTCCATCACAGGAACATCGCCACCGTATGCATATCCGACAGAAGCGATCCTGTCCGCTTTCATAATGGCTGTATTCAGCCTCTCCTTCAACTCATCAAATATCTCAGCCGAGATATCATACAGCAATACAACGAACTCATCTCCGCTGATCCTGCAGACAGACCCCAAATCCCTGATCTCTTTTTTCAGTATATCCGCGAATCGCTGAATATATGCATCTCCTTCAGCATGTCCATAATTGTCATTCGTATACTTAAGTGCATTAAGATCACAGAATGCTACTCCAATGCTGTTATGGTCACAGGCTTTCTCCATGACCTCATTGAATCCTCGCCGGTTTAGCAGTCCGGTAAGCGAATCCTTGACAGACACCTCACTCATGACCTGCTCACGAATATGCGCCTCATATATCTCCTCGCGCCTGATATAAGTATATATGACGGCACACGATAAAGCCGTGGCCGGATATGCCAATGTCAGATCCGGAAATAAAAAAAACAGAGCTGCCGCAATCAGCGGAAACAGTGCGAATGAGCCAAGTGCCAGTGCCACTCTCCTGCTAAGACTCTTGACATGTTGTAACAGGATCATTACGACAACCGTTACACTGATTATCGGCATGATCGTTATGATATCCTGCCACGGACCATACGTAATATGATTATCCGTAACCGAGAAAAACATCCCGTTACAAACACCCAAAATAATCCATATAATATTCAATCCCGAAAATATCCAAATCGGATACACAGGTCTGAACGTAACATCCTTTGTATGGCGGATTATAATGATCATATAAAGGGAATACAGCGCGATGCAGACATGGATAATGGAGAACGCCATAACGTTTATGATTATCATAAGAATATCGTTTACTTGTATCTTATCTGCAATATAACTCGCCGCATCAAAGAAAAGCCCAAGTATTGTACTTAAGGTGAACGCAAAAAAGGCTCTCTGATCTTCCCCCTTCTTCTCTGCTTTATTGCATATACTTCCAAGGAAGATCAACATGAATATTATGCTGACTATTTCAGCAGCCGCGATTCTCAAAGTCATAATTGTCCCTCCGTTATGTACAGCCTTACACTCTATTATACGATAACATCAGATTTATGGCGATATGTAGTGTTTTGCGATTTTGAGGCGCTCTTGGGGCCGTTCTTGGGCCACTCTTGGGGCGCTCTTGGAGCGCTCTTGGGGCCACTTTCGGGTCCAAAAATGAGATTTTAAAAAAATGCTTGATTTTTATTCAGAGTATTGTTATTATATACAAGCGTGCTACAGAAATGCACGATTTGGCTCGTTGGTCAAGCGGTTAAGACGCCGCCCTCTCACGGCGGAAACAGCGGTTCGATTCCGCTACGAGCTGCGATAAGAAACCCCGTAAACATCACGTTTGCGGGGTTTTTGTTATACTCATTGCGGTGGTTAGTAGGTGGTTAGTAGAACTATTATAGTTACCAACTACTGATATATACTGGCTTTATCACTAGAAGTCGATAATCCGTTCTGTAGCCTCTTTCTGCGCTGTTTCTGTCCGTGCGGCTCTAATATACTCTTTTGCTGTATCTCTGTCCTTCCAGCCAAATGTACGAGTCATTGTCACCTCATCCATACCTAGTTTGGCTGAGATAACAGTAAATGAATTATTATCTGGTGAAAGAGTATCTGAAGAAGACTATCGTAAGAAAGCGGAGGAAAATATGGTGAATTTAGTGAGAGGACCCTATCCTTACAGAACTATTTGGTTTTACAGACTTTTTTTCCCGACCCACCCCGGCAATCAAGAATAAACCCGTTGTTGAGTTAGCATGACACCATCCATCTCCATATCTTCCTTAAACTGGTACAGGGGCAGATCATTCTGCCCCTACGTCCGGTATTCCTGATAATCTGTTTATGAATGATAAAAGCATATACTTATCACTCTCTCAACCACAAAGCAATATATAAATTGAACTAAAATCTTTCTTCAATCCTTCCCCTAAAGTATTCTATCGTCTTCTTAAGGCCTTCCTCAAGCTCTATCTTAGGCTCCCATCCAAGCTCCTTCTTGGCAAGGCTTATATCGGGCCTCCTCTGAGTCGGATCATCAACAGGCAGCTCCTTATATATGATCTTGGAGTCAGAATCAGTCATCTCTATAACCTTCTCGGCCAGCTCCTTAATGGTAAACTCACCGGGATTACCTATGTTGACCGGCCCCGTGAACCCGTCACGGCTGTTCATAAGCCTTATCATACCTTCAATAAGATCATCCACATAGCAGAAGCTCCTAGTCTGGCTTCCGTCTCCGTATATGGTGATATCATCCCCCTTAAGAGCCTGTACGATGAAGTTACTTACCACACGCCCGTCACCCATATCCATCCTGGGCCCGTAGGTATTAAATATCCTCATGACCTTGATGTCCACCTTATGCTGCCTGTGATAATCAAAGAACAGGGTCTCGGCCACTCTCTTACCTTCATCATAGCATGCCCTGGGACCTATCTGGTTGACGTTTCCCCTGTATTCCTCCTTCTGGGGATGCATCTCAGGATCACCGTACACCTCGCTTGTGCTGGTCTGCAGTATCCTTGCCCCCGTCCTCTTGGCAATACCCAGACAGTTAAAGGCTCCGTATATACTTGTCTTAGTCGTATAGATAGGATCCTGTTGATACCATATGGGCGATGCCGGACATGCCAGGTTATATATCTGATCGCATTCTATAAAAATAGGCTCGATGATATCATGCCTGATAAATTCAAAGTAGTTATTATCCATCAGGTGCCTTATATTCCGTTTGGCAGAGGTCCTGAAGTTATCCATGCAGATAACATCATTTCCCTCATTAACAAGTCGCTCACATAAGTGGCTCCCAAGAAATCCAGCTCCACCGGTTACCAATATTCTCTTTCTGTCGTGCATTAATCTCCCTCCTTTTAAAATCACCAGCTGCCGTATGGCAAGCCCTCATAAAAACCGATCAGAACCTTACTTACCTCAAATGCCAGATATCCGAATTGTAATCTGCTATCGTCCTGTCCGATGAGAAGTATCCGGCCTTTGCGATGTTGTTGATGCACATCTTCGC
>JAEEGL010253969.1_pt1 | contig 24785 bp, 22 predicted proteins | sample 9134231 | NCBI WGS metagenome assembly JAEEGL01 (sample SAMN16246548, study PRJNA631951) | gut metagenome | biome: gut microbiome; feature: rumen; material: fiber-attached | host: Bos | place: Iran: Karaj | collected 2018-10
CTTGGTATTCACCCATCAAATACTTTGATTTGGCATTTAAGTACAACGTCCTTTTATTCTTTGATAAATGAGATATTTTGTATTCTTTTTTTGCTTCACCAGTAAATTTTTGAGCAAAAGTAGGACTTGCAATCAAAAAAGTCAATAATAGTATGATAATATTTTTAGTCATCTGATAAGTAGGAGATCTCCAAAAGGTTGTTTTATGTTGTTCGTTTTTTAATATATTTTGATGTAAGATTTAATGGATATTTAATTACTTATCACTACAAAACTGCAATCTTTATCCCCGCAATTGATGATTTCAAGTTCTACTATATTATTGGGATATTTGGGAAGGTCAAAAGAAGCTTTGCGGTTTGGGCGTCCAGTACTGACATCTTTGGTGTCATCATGGCGCTCATTCAGACCAGACGTGTTGGTGACATGAATCTTCATGGTGACAAGTCCACCAGCTTCTGCAACAACAGCCAACTCCTGATGACCTGTTGAATTGAATGAATACTTTGTACTTCTTTTTGCTTTGACAAAACATGTCCTGCTGTGGACTTTTCCGTCGTTATACTCTCCACGATAAGTGTTTGATTTGTTAATGTCATCAGCCTTGTTAAATACATCCTTGCCTTCTGCAAGACTGTCAGCAAAAGCTACGTTGAACACAAGATGACCGTTAAGGGATTCCTCCGACTCATCTTTGCAAGATAGGGAACTGAATTCACAGGTGTTGGCCACTTTCAGCTTCTCTGCAGACATCCGAATTATCGCCGTGTCACCCGTGAAGGCTGCATCGCGGAAAGAAATACATGCTTCATAAGCGGCCTGGATGTCGTGTAGTTCTACGTCATCGTCGCTTTGTGCATACGTGAAGGTTGTAAGAAGTAATGATGCAAGAATTAATAATATTCTTTTCATATTTGATTATTTTTTGATTACAATTCGAAAACCCACAGTATTGTCACTACCGTTGATATCGAATGGACGGCGAGAAACAACGGTGACTTCTGACGCAGACGAGCTGTAGTCGCCACCACATACTGTGTATAGAATGTATTCAGCTGTGGGGTCATAAGGTGTGTTGCACAACTCAGCGACATTGCCGCTCATGTCATACAGGTCAATCCCATTGGGTTTCTTTCCCTGTTGCCCGTTGCTGGGATGGGGCTGCAGACCGGAATTTGCATTATACCATGCAACTGTATCTACATTGTCATCTCCAGAATACAATGTGGTCTCTCCTTTGATTCCGCCGTGGGCTGCATACTGCCATTCTTCGACAGAAGGAAGCTGAAAGTTGATGTTTGTCTTATCTTTCAAATCAAGTAGGAACATGCAAATGTCGCCAAACGACACATTGTTCATCGGCAAATATCTCTTCGACTCGTCAAACGGTTCACCTTTGATACCATACCATTGGCCGACAGTAAACTCATATTGGCTCATCCACAATGTGTCGGGACGGATTGATATCATGTTCGTTAAGATTGTGTCAATAATGTTTATTTGTGTTCTTGTCAGATTTTGGTTTAGTTTTAGATCAAAATCCTTATGTTTTTTTTCTATTTCAGAACGCAGTTCTGCCAATTCTTGTATTTCTTTGTTTTGTACATCAATTTTCTTTTGGTGTTTCCAAAACAGATAACATGTTCCCAATACAATCGCAATAATCAAGCATACACACACGAGAGCGAGTCTCTTCATGAATCGATTGTGTGCATCGATTTTTCTAAGTGTTTCTTTCGCTGCATCATAATCTTCATCCTTGTGCCTTTGCGGATCTCGTTCGCCAACGGTAGGAACCAAACGGTTCCGAATCATCAGGTCAATGGTGACACCTAATGTTTGGCCGAAATTTATTTCTGAATGTTGGTGCGAGCCTATAGTTTCCTTGATTTTGTCTGGCACCGCATCAGGAAATCCGTCAAAGGTATTGTCTGGATTAATTGGGATTATGTGTTTCCCTTGCTCAATGGCCAGCAGAATCTCATTCCGCACCCAGTCATCCTCGTTGGCACAACGAGCCATAGACTCTTTGGACAAGACTATCATGAAAACAGGAGCCTTTTGGATGGCATCCTTGATTTTTTCGCTAAAGACACCGTCGGTCAATTCGTCATAGTCCAGAAACACTCTGTATCCTCGTTGCTGAAGCATCAACTGAAGGATACGTGCATATTGTGCTCCTCCTATACGGCGATAGCTAATAAAGATATCGTATTTGTTATTATTCATAATATTTTTCTCCCAGTATCATCGTTAATCTTTATTTTGCAGACGCATTGATTCAAGGTAATTATCCAGAAAAATACGGTCTTTGCGTCGAGTGTATTCTGTTAGTTCATCAAACGAACGTATATCATCGTGGATGTTTATGTTTTTTAGTTTTTTGAATTCTTTTCGTTTCCTTTCAAGTTCTTTGCGAGCATCTTGATCGGTCTCCCATTTGGAATATTTGGGTAGTAATTCATTAAGTTCTTGTACTATCTTTTCATGTTGAGTATTGTCTGTTGGAACAAATCCACAGGATAGTTTTTCAATAATCCATCTGTTATGTTCTATGATGTCGATTCTGGATTTAATGTTGTCATTGTCTATAAGGAATTTTTTCTTAATAGACGGGATACCTATAGTGCGTAGTTTTATTTCCATTGACAGTACATTATAGATAGACGACCAGCGGTCTGATGAAGGTATTTCTTCCCAGGATTTTGGTGTTTTCTTGTCTCCATAATGCTTGTCATAATAGGTGGCAATGTTCCGAGCCATCATGAACCGTGAGGAAGTGGCTGCGTCTTCCACTATGTGGTCGGACAGTGAGAAAGTATGCAACATGGGGTATTTGTCTTCATTGAGCAGCTGGCTCATGCTGTCGTCACCGTTTTGATAGACCCATGTGGGAACTGCATTTTCTCCACACAATATTTCAACAGGCAGATACATCGCAACAGCCATATTTTTTGGAGCATCGTTGGTGCAGATAACCAATGACAGTAATTCGTTGCCGCTGGTGGCGCAATCAATCAGATGCTCGTTCAGGATTGGGTGGGCGACGTTGCATTGAATGAATTCAAATTCGACATCAACAAAGTCTGTCTCAGGAGAATAGTTGAAGTTAAGTGTCGGGTTGTCATAATCTTTGAAAGTATAATGGCATCGTTTGAATAACTCTTTTGTGCGTCCTATGAAGTAACGCATTTCCCGATATGCATTTTCGTCAACCATTGTAATAAGGAACTTTGTGTTCGTTCCGGAGGGATGTGCCAACCTTAATGCCTCGCGGACGATAGCTACACCCATCTCAGTCATGCCGATAACAAACAGATGAACTTGCTTGTCGGCGTAAGCTTCAATCGAAAGATTCTTTTTGTCGGAATGCCAGTCGGGTTTTATTCCACCGTCTTCAGACAGTAAATAACGAGCCTTGTCGCAATGGAAATTGAAGTACTCACAATACTTGTTCATGAAAGCTTGCTCAGGAAGTACATCCTCACCTTTTTTCAGTGTCACCTTCACCATATTCCACAAATTGACAGCATCAAATCCCTGTCGCTGGAGCAGCGAGAATGTCGATTGGTTGCGGAAATAGGTCATGATGTGTGGTACTTTTGCATCTTTGATTTCTTTTTCCTTTTCATGCCACATCCTTGCAATATAGGCAAGAGTCTGCATGTTCTGTGCGTCGTGTGTTTGGTTGTCGGCCTGCCCGATAATGAATATCTTGCTTGCCCTCAGTATTCGTGCTTTGTCAACAAGGTCGTCTTTGCTGGTTTGGTTGCACTGGATGATTTCTATTTTTTCCAGCCATTCAGGGATATACTTTGTCAAATACGTTCTGATTTGAGGTACGTCGCTCGGTACAGCGATAACTAATTTTTTATTATGTTCACATGCATCTTTCAGTGTACCAATCATCAGGTCGTCGTAACCAAGAAAAAGTACATGGTTTTTCCATGCATATTTGTTTAGGGTGCCATTGTTATAGCGCTCTCCCATTGTTCTGATGGCATTGGTTAGTAATGCGATAATTCCACCTGAGAAAAAGACAATTCCTAAGAAATAGGCAATAACAGACCAAAAGCCGTTGTGTCCCTCTGTGTCATATGCATAAGCTTTTAGAGCCACAGGGCTAAGCATGTCTGCAAGAAACTTACATTTAAATAAAATTAGACAGAGAATTACTAAAGCAACTACAGAAATGGCAATCCAAGTTATTGCTTTTGCCTTTGACATTTTTTTTGATAACCAAACTATAAATGTTCTCATATTGAATGATTTAAATGTATTACTTTATAATTATCACAGCGTCTGGGCTGAGTGGCATTATTATTGAGTCGTCGATTAACGGTTTTGTCGATGTGATATGGTAGGATTTTCGCTGTTCGGCAAGAGGGACTGTCAGTTTGACATATCCGCTGTCGTCGGCAGTCACCGCACGACCTTCAACCAGAACTTCCGCTCCTGGAAAGGTCTTTTCTTTAATAGGATTCCATAGTTTGATTCGGATGTTCCCGTAAACAGAGGGCTCACGATTAATGGGGATTGTTACCATCTTGCCTAAAGGCAGAGTTGTGTCGGTCTCCAAATAATTAGGACATACAATGTTAATATGTACAGGCTTGTTCAGGTATCGGTGAGGAATATTGGTGAACACTATTGGTGATTCCATATTTCGGACGGTGTCAGTCTTTGTCTCGTTGTCGAGAGTTATGGTCACTACGGCATCGCTGAGTGGAGGTAGATAATCGTTGTGTACCGACGCCTCACTAAGTCTTATTTCGGCATTGAATGGTTGATTGGCTTTCCAAGTAAGTGCTAATGCAACAATAACAGTGATTACTCCGAGCGTCCAAGCTAACGTTTTCTGTACAAGTAAACGATGGTGTCTCTGCCAGATGGTATCGAATTCTACTCCGAGGAGTTTGGAAATGAGTTGTACATAAGCCCGTTCGCGGTTCATCCACGGCCAGCGATAGATACGTTCATGTATGTTGGCACCTAATATCTCAGGCAGTCCCAATTGGTCAATAACTGGATTGAAACATTCAGTCTCTGGGTTGCCGCTGTGGGGCACACCATCCACAATAAAAAAATGGATGTTCTTTGTGCGACCCAGCTGATGGAAGAACTCTATCTCTTTTCCGACCCATTCCGATTGCGCAGAGTTGGGCGAGCAGATAACTATGAGATTTCTCGATGCTCTTAGTCGTTCTTGAAGTTCTTCACTGAGACCTCCGGGTTGGATGTCGGTAGGAGCAAAGAACACTGGATTGATGGGCTTGCGTTTCCATCCATGTTGGCTGCACAGCGTGGAGGGCATACGGTAGTGCTCCAGCTTGCGCTGCAGCCGCTTCCCCCACTTCTGATCGTTCGAGTTGTAGGATATAAAGGCGAAGTATTTGAATTGGTCGGTTTGCATAGAATGATTATTTTTTACTCTCCTCTATTTTTTGCTGGACTTGTTTTATTTTATTGTTAACATCAATAGTTTTATTATGTTTTTCACCTAAAACATTCTTAAAAATAATGTATGCCTTATTAAAGTATTCCATTGCTCTGTCATATTTTCCTTGATTAGCGTAAGCATTTCCAATGTTGTTGTAAGATTGTGCCACATTGGGATGCTCCTTCCCAAGTACTTTTTCTCTTATGGCTAAAGCTTTGTTATAATATTCCAGTGCCTTGTCATATTTTCTTTGATCATCGTAAATGGTTCCTATGTTATTGTAAGATGTTGCCACTGTAGGATGTTCCTTTCCAAATACTTTTTCTCTTATAGTTAATGCTTTGTAGAAATATTCCAAAGCCTTGTCGGAGTTTTCTTGATTAGCATAAACATTTCCAATGTTGTTGTAAGATTGTGCCACATTGGGATGCTCCTTTCCAAATACTTTTTCTCTTATGGTTAAAGCCTTTTTATGATACTCTAATGCCTTGTCATATTGTCCTTGATTATCATAAACAACTCCGATGTTGTTGTAAGATAATGCCACTGTAGGATGCTCCGTTCCAAATACTTTTTCTCTTATGACTAAAGCATTGTTGTAATACTCCAAAGCCTTGTCATAGTTTCCTTGTTCAATGTAAACACCTCCGATGTTGTTGTAAGATTGTGCCACATCTGGATGCTCCTTTCCAAATACTTTTTCTCTTATGGCTAAAGCTTTGTTGAAATATTCCAATGCCTTCTCATATTGTTCTTGACAATCGTAATCACCTCCGATGTTGTTGTAAGATTATGCTACTGTAGTATGCTCCGTTCCAAATACTTTTTCTCTTATGGCTAAAGCTTTGTTGAAATATTCCAATGTCTTGTCATAGTTTCCTTGATTAGCGTAAACAAATCCTATGTTGTTGTAAGATAATGCCACATCTGGATGTTCCTTCCCAAATATTTTTTCGCTAATAGCTAAAGATTTTTTGTAATATTCCAATTCCTTGTCATAGTTCCCTTGTTCACCGTAAACACCTCCTATGTTGTTGTAAGATGTTGCCACTGTAGGATGCTCCTTTCCAAATACTTTTTCTTTTATGGCTAAAGCTTTGTGGAGATACTCCAATGCCTTTTCATATTGTCCTTTTTTAGCATAAACAAATCCTATGTTGTTGTAAGATGTTGCCACATCGGGATGCTCCTTCCCAAGTACTTTTTCTTGTATGGCTAAAGCTTTGTTGTCATATTCCAATGCCTTGTCATAGTTTCCTTGTCCAGAGTAAACGTTTCCTATGTTGTTGTAAGATGTTGCCACATTGGGATGCTCCTTCCAAAGTACTTTTTCTTGTATGGCTAAAGCTTTTTTGAAATATCCCAGTGCTTTGTCATAATCTGCAAGGTATGCATGAACAAATAATCCTGCATCGTCCTGCCATTCGGCGTTTGTAGTGTCAAGCGAAGCGCGCATTTCAATACAATAGGCTGCAGAGTCGTTAATATGTTTGATTTTATATATAAGAAACCTGTTATAGCAGTCTTGAGCCAAGTCTTCACGTTTCTTTGATTCCATGGCTTTGCTTTTGTCCAACTCGGATTGGGCTACGGCATTGGCTTTGCTGAGTTGGTTTAATTCCTTGGCACGCTTGGAAATGTCTCCTTTTGTTCTCAATAACGAGTCGGCTTCGTCCAAACGGCCATTGATAATGCAGTTGCTGACGCGACGGTTAAACTCATCCAATTGGTCGAAATCAATCTTGTTGTATTGTTCGACCATATCTTTGACAAGCTGTTCATTGTTATCAAAGTCGTTATTCAGTTTATTGAGCAGTTCACGATAACGCTCTTCGGTAATTTTGTTGTGTTCCTTCAGGGAATCTAATTCCACTTCGCGACGGTGCAACTCATCTTCGGTAATTCTTCGCACCTGCCGCTCGATGGCTCGACGGTCGGCGTCTAATTGGGCTTTGTCCTCCATTACCAACTCGAGTGGATTGGTGGAATAGGCGTACTGACGGTACAGGACATCTTGGTCGAGTAGGACATACCCTTGCTTCGTTACTTTGTCAAGAGAATATTTCTTGCTTGGAATTGGAAAAGAAAAACTGCCGTCAGCCTTACTGAGGACTGCGGAGCGGTCCTTGATCTGTACGGTGACGCCGGAGATTCGTTTTCCTACGGTGTATTTGCCGTTGACCATTCGGCCTTTTGTTTTGACATACCCCTGCTGGGTTTGGGCGAAAGCAATAACTGACACACAAATCAGTGTCAAAATAATGGATAATACTTTCTTCATATTTGGAATATTATAAAGGAAAAAAACGATGCAAAGATACGCATTTTATTACAATAATACAAAATTTTATAATGTCAATAGGGTTTGTCTGCTGATTCTAAGTAAATTACATGTAGTGTGTTCATGGCACAACGAGAGCAAATCAGTTTTTTTTCGCTTATTTGAGAAAAATCCTCCCTGTTTTTAAATAAAGTCGTATTTTTGCAATGCCGATAATGCACGGTGCAGGTGTCGGATTTGTAATGATAATATTATTGAATATGAATAAATTAAAGTACATTATTGCGCTCTCTGCGCTTTTCCTAACAACTACTGCAAAGGCTCAGTTTACGCAAACTGGTAACATTTGTGAGTATATGTTCAAAGGTGAACTTGGTTATATGCCTTTTGTCGCGAACCTCGGCCATGAAGGGGATTATGGCTACTATATCAGCAATATGCAACACATGGCCAACGTCAACATTATCAACGGTGTGAATATCAAACAGGACTTTTTTGTGGGTCTTGGTGTGGGATATGGCTACCTTGCCAATCCCAACAATTTTTCTGACGGGTGGAACACGATTCTTGCATTTGCCGACTTTGACTTCAGACCCCTTGATGTAGAGTGGTCGCCGATGGTGGGTGCCCGTGGTGGTATTTCTTATCTTATGGCCGATTCTCCTTACGGAAACACGCTGGCTCCATACGTCGAGCTCTCGACAGGCCTCAACTGGTTTTTCCGCTATGAATACCGAAACATGGAGCGAAACTATCTCAGCGTCTATCTGGAACTTGCATTTGCATATACCCAGCAAACGACGTTCATCCCCATACGTCTCGGATTCCGCTTCTAATCAATACATAAATGGAAACTACACGTCAAAATAAAATATCGCGACTTATACAACAGGACTTGGGCGACATCTTCCTACGCGAAATGAAGCCTGTCCTTGGAAACTCACTTATCACTGTGACTAAGGTGCGCATCACCAGCGACCTATCCATCGCACGTGCCTACATCAGCATCTATCCTGTCGGAACCATGCCTGTCACTGCCGACACCCCTGCGGGCACAAAGGCAACCAAGCAGCTTGTAATCAATGCCATTCTGACGTATTCCGCTGACATCCGTCGCAGACTTGGAATCCGCGAGGGCAAGCAGCTGCGCATCATCCCGAATCTGGAGTTCTATCTCGACGATTCGTTGGATTATATCGAAAATATCGAGAACCTCCTGAAAAAGTAGTCTTTATCCGTGTTTACCACATTTATCGCGCGTCGCTACCTATTCTCCCGTAAGGAAAAAACGGTTATCAATCTAATCTCCTGGATTTCACTTATCGGCATATCTGTCAGCACCATTGCACTGGTTGTGGTGATGTCGGTGTATAACGGCATTGGAGAGCTGACCCAGACGCTCTTCAACGTCTTTGACCCAGAGTTGGTTGTGGAACCGGCACAAGGAAAGACTTTTCATACTAAAAACATTGACTACGATGCCGTTAAATCGATGAATGGGGTGGTTCTTGTTTCTGAAATTGTAGAGGAGAACGCATGGATTACGTTGCGTCAGGCTGAGAGTATAGTCACTCTCCGCGGGGTCGATGCCAACTACCACAAATCCTGCGGGTTGGATACTCTCATCGCCGAAGGAGACTATCTGCTTAACGATGGTGAGGCATCGTACCTCTTGCTGGGATGGGACATAATGATCCGATTGGGGGTTAACTCAATGACCAACACTCCGTTGGCTGTGCATATCCCCAAGCGTGGCAGTTCGGCAATTGGTCTCTCAATGGACGAGGCTTTCAATAATGGTTATGCCTATCCAGCAGGTGCTTTCCGCATACAGGAGGAGATTGATAATATGTATGTTGTGACTGATATTGATTTCGTTAGGCAGCTGATGTCGTATGCTCCAGACGAGGTGACGGCTCTTGCCATTTCTGTTGGTGACCCACGCGATGTCGAGAAGGTCAAGCAGCAGTTGCGCAAACAGCTTGGTTCAGAATTCACCGTTAAGGACCGCTTCGACCAGAAACCCCTATATTACAAGATATTCCGTTCCGAACGGCTCGGGGTATTCCTTATCCTTTCGCTTATTGTTCTCATCGCCACTCTGAACCTTATCGCCTCGCTCTCGCTGCTGATTATAAATAAGCGTAAAGACATTGCCACTATGCGTGCTATGGGTATGGAACGCAGGTCTATACGCCGTATTTTCTTCACCGAAGGAGTGCTTATTGCCGGTGTTGGAGTGGTTAGTGGACTGGTTTTGGGTTTTGTTGTATGCCTTTTGCAGCAGCATTTCGGCTTTATTAAACTGGGAGCAAATGCTGTAGTAGATGCTTTCCCTGTGGCTATGCGGTGGGTTGATTTTGTGGCGGCCTTTGTCGTCGTCTCGCTGCTCTCCACGCTTGTCGTCGCTTTCACTGTGCGACGTGCAAAAATATGAGATTAATTTGTGTCGTCATCCAGTTTTGAGGGATGTCTTTCTTTCATAGGGACAGGTGGGGGAATTGTATGAAAGTGAACACCAATTGTGTTTAACCCAAATCGGTCGTTAGGATTTATATCAGATTGGTATTTGTTTCGAGCAGATTGTCCGCATCACTGGTGAAGGCGTAGCGGGCTACGTCAAGACAGGGATGTGGACAAGATGCCGAAAGAAATGCTGATATGGCATGAATAGACCTATAAAAAACATTATAACGAATAGTCGGTCTAATGACCGATTTGGGTTTATTAATACTAAACGAAAGTTTTTTCCGTTATTGAAATTATGAAACGAGGAAAAATGTTGTTGTTTATGTTTTTGGTGGTCGGTCTGCTGGCAGTGTCGTGCAGCAAGAAGGGGGTCCACATGTCCAAGCATAGAAAGAGTCGTAAGTGCAACTGCCCGACATTCAGTCAGATGCAAATGGATGCGACATTGAAGGAGGCTGTGAACTATGACGCAGGAGGAACAGTATAAAGCGACATTGGGACGTTACCTGCCCGCTCCCTCGGTGACGTTGATTTTCAATTTTTTGAACGGCCATTCAGTCCATTTCCATATCACCCGGCAACGGACTTCAAAGCTCGGCGACTATCGTATGCCGCAACCGAGGCATGACTATCACGAAATTAGTGTTAACGGCGACCTCGGTCCTAACATGTTCCTTCTGGTGCTTCTTCACGAAATGGCACATCTCGAGGTGTTTATTCAATACGGTAAGCGTGTGCAGCCTCACGGTCATGAGTGGCAGGAGGTTTACAGGCATCTGTTGTTGCAGTATTTCCGCGCCGGCTGTTTTCCACCAGAGACGACACCTCTTTTTGTCAAATATACAGCTTCGGTGCCGTTGAACCGTGCCGCCGGAGATGCCTTGGAGCGTGAACTTAAATCAATAGACAGTCCGGATGGTGCACCCAAAGAGCTGCTACTGTGCGACTTGCCTATAGGGTCAAGGTTTAGGCTCAAGAATGGGAAGGAGTTGCTGCTGCGTTCTGTGGAGAAGCGACGCACCCGTTATCGTTGCGCTGATGAAAACAGCAGGCAGAACTATCTTGTCAGTGGCAATGCCGCTGTGATACTCGTTCCAGAATAATGATTTCCACTGAGTTATAAATATTTTTTCTCATTTTGCGGAAAATGTGTACTTTTGCATTATCAAAGCAGGTAAAACCATGGATAACAATATAAAACTGAAGATTGACGAAATAGTCAACGAAATTTGTGCTATCAACGACTTGAATATCAGGCATGCAGTATTGACCTACATGGAACAGCAGGCAGCTTACATGTTGTGGCAGATTGAGGATGAGAAACATATCGACAACGACTCGCATAATGTATGAATCTGTATAGACGGCATATTGTCAACATCATGGCCGCATGTGTTGCGGTCGTTCTGTTTGTGGGTTGCAAGGGAGGCTACAGTTTTACGGGAGCTTCCATTCCGGCCAACGCCAAGACTATCTCCGTCGCCACGTTTCCCAATTTTGCCACCACGGTCAATCCCCAGTTAAGCCAGAAAATAACTGACGACCTGCGTAACCTTTTTGCTTCGCAGACAAGTCTAAATGTGGTCAACGGGGACGCTGACCTCGAAGTAACGGGCGAGATTACGGGCTACACCACCAAGGCTGCAGCTCTGTCAGCGACTGACGAGGTGTCGATGAACCGCCTGACAATCACCATAAAAGTCAAATTCATAAACAATTGTGACCCCGACGCTAACTTTGAGCAGAGCTTTTCGCGCTACCGCGACTACAACGCCCAACTCAACTTCTCGTCAGTCGAGAGTTCGCTTGTCGGTGAGATTGTCTCTGAACTGTGCGACGATGTTTTCAACAAATCGGTCGTGAACTGGTAAAATGAAAAACGCCCGGCTTATAAACAACATTATTGGATGGCTTGTTGCGGCAGTGGGAACGCTGGTCTATCTGCTAACAATGGAACCCACGGTCAGTTTTTGGGACTGTGGAGAATTTCTGGCGACTTCCTATAAACTTGAGATTGGACATCCTCCTGGAGCACCACTATATCAGTTGCTTAGTCACTGCTTTATGCTTCTTGCCGGCGACGTGACGCGTGTGGCTTGGTGGGGCAATGCGTTGTCTGCGCTGTCAGGCGGACTTACAGCGATGTTCCTGTTCTGGACTCTCGTGCGACTCTTTGGCGGCATGAAAACCACGGCTACGGCATACTGGAAGGTATGGTTTGCCGCTGCGGTGGGAGCGTTTTGCTATCTGTTTTGCGACACAGCTTGGTTTTCAGCGGTGGAAAGTGAAGTTTACAGTCTCTCGATGCTTTTTTCGTCGGCTATAGTCTGGGCTATGATGCGATGGCGACAGGACGACAGCGATCGTAACCGCGCACGGTGGTTGCTGCTGACGGCGTTTCTGCTGGGACTTTCGCTTGGTGTGCATCTGTTGAGTCTGCTCACAGTGCCCATGATTGCTGTTATCTACATGCAGAAGTGGCTGGCCGACAAGCGCGAAGGGAAAGCGGCTCTGACATTCCCTGCGTGGCTGAAGAGGCTGGGATTCTATGTTGTGTTTTTCCTTATAGGCTGCTCCACCTACGCAATACTGCCCATAAGGGCAAGTGCCAATCCACCTATAAACCAAGGCAACCCTAATACTCTTGCCGAGTTGAAGAAATATGTGAGCCGTGAGCAATACGAGCATGCGCCGCTGTTGTACGGAAGGTGCTTCAATTCGCCGATTGTCGGCTTTGAGGAAGGTAAACCGATGTATGCCAAAGAGATGGATATGTTCTTTCCTCGTATGTGGAAGCAACATTCCCATGCAGAGCAGTACTACACCGACTGGAGTGGAAAGCACGGAAAGATGGTCGATGTCGGCGGACAACTGTATTACAAGCCTTCGTTCGGCGACAATTTGATGATCTTTGGGGCATATCAGCTGGGTTACATGTATTTGCGCTACTTTATGTGGAACTTTTCGGGGCGCTACAATGACTGTCAGGGGTTCGGTAACTTGCAGAACGGGCAGTTTATCACGGGAATTCCTTTTTTGGATGGGCTTTATGTAGGCACTTCGGCAAAACTGCCGCCTTCGTTGGACAACGCTGGCCATAACCAATACTTTCTGTTGCCATTAGTATTGGGTCTAATAGGGCTTTTTGCACATTGCAAACGCGATAGGAGGGGCTTCTGGGTGGTGTTGACGCTGTTTTTGATGACCAGTGTGGGACTCTCCATCTACCTGAACCACCCAATGTACGAGCCGCGCGAACGTGACTACGCCTATGTGCTTTCTTTCTACGCTTTCGCCATGTGGATAGGTGTCGGTGCCTTTGCCTTGATTGAGAGGCGCAAAAAGACTGAGGGAAAGTTGCGGAAACTGAGGCCGCTGTTAGTGGTCGTGACGGCTGCGGTGCCGCTGCTGATGGCCTGTCAAAACTGGGACGACCACGACCGCTCGGGACGCTACATAGCGCGTGATCTTGCTGTCAATATGCTCAATTCATGCGACAAAGGTGGAATTCTTTTTACCGTGGGCGACAACGATACCTTCCCGTTGTGGTATCTGCAAGAGATTGAGGAAATTAGAAGCGATGTGCAGATAGTGAACCTGTCGCTTCTGGGCACCGAGAGTTATGGTAACTCGATGAAGCAGCAGCTGATGCGTCAGGGAAGTGATCTGCTTCCAGGCGAGGAGTGGAAACGTATGGGTCCTTATGGGCGCATGATGTTGATACTGAAGGAAAACGGGGAGGAAAGACCAGTCTATTTCAGCCACTACGCATGTGATGAGCAAAGAGGACATTTCGGCAACCGACTGAAACTGAATGGAATGGTTTACAGGCTTGATAGTGAGGCAGGGGATAGTGTGGACTGGCGGAACTCGTACAGGCTGATGACAACGACGATACAATGGCAGCCATTGGAGGGTGTTTACATTGATGATGTTTCGTACAGCTTCCTGCGGCAATATTGGCTGGATGCTATTTTAGTGGCAGAGAACCTTGTGGCTAACGATGAGACGGCGAAGGCCGAGGAGGTTTTGGACTTGGTAATGGAGCAGGTGCCGCCTGGCATTATTCATGAGCCGACACTCAAATACCGCATAGCGCAGACCTACCTACTTTCCGGTGCCGATAAGAAGGGTGCTGAGATGATGAACCAGACGCGCAGAGACCTTGCCGAACAGCTTGAATACTACTACACTATGCCAGAATGGATACGGTATTACATCCCCTATACTATGGAACCGTTGGAACAACTGAAGGCCGAGATATGAGATAGGTATTTGTTAGTTGAACTTATGTCCATATTAATTAATTTTTGCAAAAGCATATTTTTTTCTTAAACTGGCAAAATAAATTTGTACCTTTGCAATGTATTTTTTCCGCCAATAATGGCGGAAAGGTTTGATTTGCTTTTTTTTAAACGAAAACAACAGAAAAAGGACAGTCTGAAATGGGTTCGAACCAGTATCAGGAAAGGAGTTCGGTGATACGAATCATCTTCATCACAATAGGGGTAATCTTTGTTGTGCGGCTGCTTTTTCTACAGATATTCGACAACACCTACAAATCACTTGCCGACCAGCAGTCGCTGCGCAACATTACGCAGTATCCGGCGCGCGGTCTGATATACGACCGCAACGGTGAGCTGCTGGTGTATAACGAGGCGGTGTATGACCTGATGGTCATTCCGCAGATGGTGAAGAACCTCGACACTGCCTTGTTCTGCAAGACGATAGGTATTACACGCGAGGATTTCGACTCGAAGATGGAGAAGGCCAAACGCTATTCCACCTATTCCGCCTCGATATTCATCAAGCAGATTTCCAAGGAGGAATACGGCTCGTGGCAGAACCATCTGTACAAGTTCAACGGCTTTTATGTACAGCAGCGCACACTGAGGATCTATGACAAGCCGATAGCTGCGCATGTGTTAGGATATGTCGGCGAGGTGGATTCGGCGGATGTGAGTTCAGACAAGTATTACCGCCAGGGAGACTATATTGGCAAAAGCGGTCTGGAGAAGTCGTACGAGCCGATACTGCGCGGCATCAAGGGCAAGAAGATAATGCATGTTGATGTCCACAATCGCGAGATAGGTCCTTACATGAACGGCACTCTGGACACGATGGCCGTGGAGGGTTGGAACCTCTACACCACCATAGATGCAGAACTGCAGGAGTATGCTGAGGGGCTGATGGCCAACAAGCGCGGCAGCATCGTGGCCATAGAGCCCTCGACGGGCGAGGTGCTTGCTCTTGTGTCGGCACCGTGCTACGACCCCAACCTGCTTGTGGGCCGTGTGCGAGGAATTAACTATATGAAGCTGTTGCAGGATATTAGCAAGCCGTTGTTCAACAGGGCGTTGCAGGCACAGTACCCACCGGGATCTATTTTCAAAGTGGCGCAAGCAATGACGGCTCTGAACCTTGGAGTGATAGGTCCTAACCAAGGTTTTGTTTGCGACAAGATAATAGGCTGTCACGGGCATCCGAGCGCACGCTCGGTGCAGGAGGCCGTCAAAATGTCGTGCAACCCCTATTTCTACTACACTTACCGCCGCATCATACAGCAGGGCAAGTACAAGAGCATCTACAAGGACAGCCAGTATGGGCTGACGGTGTGGGATGACTATATGCACCGCTTCGGTTTCGGCACCACGCTTGGCATAGACCTGCCCAACGTGAAGACCGGCAACATCCCAGACACTGCCTACTATAACCGCAAGTACGGCAAGGAGAAATGGGCTTTCTCGACCATCTACTCGAACAGCATCGGGCAAGGTGAGGTAGAAGTGGTGCCGATACAGATGGCAAACCTGGCATGCATTGTCGCCAACAGAGGCTACTTCTATACTCCCCATTTGGTACGCTACTATGGTCCAGACTCGACACGCAACGAAGAGTTCTACACAAAGCATGAGACTGGAATCAAGCCAGAGTATGTGAACATCGTAGCAAATGGTATGTATGATGTGGTACACGGCGCAGGCGGAACGGCTCACAAGGCTAACATACCCGACATAGACATCTGTGGCAAGACAGGTACGGCGCAGAACTATGGCAAGGACCACTCGTCGTTCATAGCCTTTGCTCCGAAAGAAAATCCTCAGATAGCAGTGTCGGTGTATGTTGAGAACTCGGGAGCCGGCGGCTCGTGGGCAGCGCCTATCGCTAGCCTTGTAATAGAGAAATACATCAGGGGCGAAGTTACACGCAAAGATTTTGAAAGAATGTACAAGGAGACCAACCCCTGCCAAAAACTACCGCTAACGCGAGTCGCAAAGAAGAAAAAGAAATGAAAGAGAACAAGATAGACTGGATAACAGTTTTGCTGTATGCTGTCATCCTCGTTTTTGGATGGTTCAACATCTATGCTGCATGCTATGACGAGTCGCATACTGCTATCTTCGACTTTTCGACCAAACATGGAAAACAGCTGATGTGGATTGGAGTTTCGCTGATTATTGCGCTGGTGATAACTTTGACAGAGGCGAGAATATTCTCGTCAATGGCGTATATAATATATCTATTTGTCCTGCTTCTGCTTCTGATAACGCTTGGAGTGGCTACGGTGACTAAGGGAGGCCAGTCGTGGATAGACTTCGGTTCTTTCAAATTCCAGAGTTCTGAATTTGCAAAGTTCGCGACAGCGTTGGCACTGGCAAAGTACATGAGTACCCCCGACACCGACTATGGTCAGATGCGTACTAAGCTGATTACATGGTCATTCGTGTTTATTCCTGCTGTGCTTATCCTGTTGCAGCACGACACAGGCTCGGCGTTGGTCTTTGCTGGATTCTTGCTGCCTATGTTCAGGGAAGGTATGTCGCCTAAAATATTGATTCTCGGGCTGGTAGCTGTGGTTCTTTTCGTCTTGGCACTGTTGGTCAACAAGTACATCATTATAGGCTGTCTGGCGGGTATCGCGCTGTTCTACCTGTTCGTATGGTTGAGTAAACGCACCCGAAAGCATTATCTCTGGGCAATAGGGCTCTTTATAGCCTGTTCGCTCTTCACCTTTTCGGTTGACATGGTGTTTGAGAATGTTCTTGAACCGCACCAGAGGAACAGAATTTACGTGTTGTTGGGCAAGACTGAAGATCTCAAGGATACAGGCTACAATGTGCACCAGTCGAAGATAGCCATCGGTTCGGGCGGCGTTTTTGGGAAGGGGTTTCTGAACGGGACTATCACCAAGGCCGACTTTGTCCCAGAGCAGGAGACAGACTTCATCTTCTGCACGGTAGGAGAGGAGTGGGGCTTCGTTGGCGCAACGATAGTGATAGCCTTGTATGTCTGCCTGCTGCTAAGGATAGTTCGCCTTGCTGAGCGGCAGTATTCGCGCTTTGCAAGGTTTTACGGTTACTCCGTCGCCAGCATATTGTTTATCCATGTGTTTATCAATATAGGCATGGTACTGGGTCTGGTACCAGTCATCGGTATCCCGTTGCCCTATTTTAGCTACGGCGGTTCGTCGCTGATGGCCTTTACAATACTGCTCTTTATATTCCTACGTCAGGATCAAGAAAGAAGCAAAACATTATAGTACAAAAGATTATGGCGAAAAAAGATAATAACGAAGAAAGATGTTCATTTTGCGGAAGAGCGGCAAACGAATGTTCCATGCTACTGACAGGTCTGTATGGATATATCTGCTCGGACTGCGTGCGTCAAGCTGGCCTCATAATTGACCAGGAAAATTCGAAAGAGGCTATTGATCATAAATTTAATAGTTCTAAACCACTGCCCACTCCAGCGGAAATCAAGTCTAAGATGGACCAGTATGTGATAGGCCAGGATGAGGCGAAAAAGGTACTTTCTGTGGCGGTGTATAACCACTACAAACGTCTCCGCTATGCCGAGAGCCATAAGGACAAGAACGATGTGGAGATTGAGAAGTCGAACATCATACTTGTCGGTGAGACTGGTACAGGTAAAACTCTGATGGCAAGAACTATAGCCCGTATGCTCGATGTTCCATTCTGCATTGCCGACGCGACCACTCTGACGGAGGCTGGCTACGTGGGCGACGCCGCGGACAATGTACTTGTCAGGCTGTTGCAGGCAGCTGACTATGCCGTGGCGGCAGCTGAACGCGGCATCGTATTCATCGACGAGATAGACAAGATTGCCCGCAAGAGCGACAACCCGTCGATAACGCGCGACGTGTCGGGTGAGGGAGTGCAGCAGGCGTTGCTGAAACTGCTCGAGGGTGCCGTGGTCAATGTGCCTCCGCAGGGTGGTCGAAAACATCCAGAACAACAGATGATTCAGGTTGACACGAGGAATATTCTATTCATTTCGGGAGGTGCGTTCGACGGCATAGAACGCGATATCGCTTCGAGAATCAAGTCTAATGTGGTGGGATTCACTGGCACCAAGACCCGTGAGGAAATAGACCGCCACAACATGCTGCAGTATATTCTGCCAATGGACTTGAAGCGCTATGGATTGATACCGGAGCTGGTGGGACGCTTTCCGGTGCTGACCCACCTGAATCCGCTTGACAGGGATGCACTTAAGAAGATTCTTACCGAGCCGAAGAACGCACTGGTGAAACAATACCAGGAACTGTTCAAGATGGATGAAGTGGATCTGGAGTTTGACAAGGCTGCGCTGGATGTGATTGTGGACAAGGCGGTGGAGTACAAGCTGGGTGCAAGAGGGCTGAGGTCTATAGTGGAGACAATAATGAATGACCTGATGTTTGATATACCCAAGTACAGGGGGATGAAGCTGAAAATCACGAAAAAGCTGGCTACGGAGAAGGTCAAAGAGACACGCTTGTTGGCGTAAAAATAGTAGCAAGAAACTTTTTTTTGCAAAAATAATACACAAATCACAAAAATTGTGTATTTTAGCAAATTGATTCGGTGCATTGGAACTTGTTGACAATGAGTTTTATTGCATTGAGTGTTATATAGTTATGTTTGTAAATAATAATAGTAATATAGTATGAAAACATACAAAAAAAGTTTTTTGCTGCTCGCAATGTCGCTGTTTTTCGCCACAATGAGCTTTGCCCAGACGAAAAGTATAGCCCAAAAAGCAGATGACCTTTTTGATCAGAAGCAGTACATTGCAGCGCTGGACAAGTATGAAGAGGCTTATAACAAAATCAAGTCGAACAAGGCCGAGAAAAACCGCTGCTATTTTCAGATGGGCGAGTGCTACAGGTTGATGAACAACTTCCCCAAGGCCGAGCGAGTTTACAAGCGCCTTATCAACCAGAAATATTACGAGACGGAGCCAAAACTGTATTACTATATGGCTGAGATGTACCGCTTTGAGAACAAGTTCGACGAAGCAGACGAGTACTATGCCAAATATCTGGAACTGGTGCCCAACGACAAGCTGGCCCAGCAGCGCAAGGCATCCATAATATATGTGAACCAGCTCTTTATGAGTCGCACTCGCCACACTATCACGAAGCTGGACAAGTGGTCCACCGATTACAATGACTGGGCCCCACGCTTTATCGGCAACGACACGTCAAAACTGGTCTTCACTTCGTCGCGGTTCCTTGACGGTGACGGCAAGCATGATGCGTGGACTGGTCAAGCATTCTCCGATTTTTACTATGTATTTCAGGATCGCAAGGGTAATTGGTCGGACGAAGTAGAGCTATACGACAAAAGCAAGAAAGTTAATAGCGATGTTAACGAAGGTGAAGCTTGGTTTTCACCCGACGGAGGAACAATTTATTTCTCGCGCTGCGACTCGAGAGAGCACGAGACGCAGGGTTGCTATGTTTATTATTCGAAGAAAGAGTCTGGCTCACAAGAAAGTGGAACCCGTGGCAAGAAGGGCAAGAAAGACGACAATGCAGAGATGAATGGCGAATGGTCGGAACCAATACGTATCAATTTGGGCGACACGTCGTTCAATTACCTTTACCCGACGCTGACTCAGGATCAACTGACTATGTATTTCTCGTCAGACATGCCAAACGGATATGGCGACTATGACCTTTGGATGGTGACGCGTAAGTCGGTCAACGACGAATTCGGTACACCCGTTAACCTGGGTGGTTCCGTGAACAGTGCCGGACGTGAGGTCTTCCCGACTCTCCGCGACGATTCGACTCTCTATTTCTCCTCAAACGGTCTGCCTGGTGTCGGCGGTCTTGACATCTTCCGCACAGAGAAGAACGGTCGCAAATGGGCGACTCCCGAAAACTTGGGTATTCCTATCAACTCGTCATATGACGAGATGAGTATCGTGTATTATCCCGGCGACAGCCACTACATGCTGGAACGAGGTTTCTTCTCGTCGAACCGTCCATTTGACGACCCGCACAACAAGAAGACTGACAAGAAAGGCAAGAAGGTCCCGCCCATCAACGACGACTTGTTCTATTTTGAATTGCCGCCTTTGTTGTACAGCATAGAGGGAACTATCCGCGACGAGAAGTCGATGCAACTTGTGGAGAACGCCAAGGTGCGCATAGTAGGTTCCGACGGCAAAGAGTTCGAGACCTATACTAATAAGCAAGGTTTCTACCGCTTCGGACAGAACCAGATTATGCGCAATGTGGTATATAAGATGTATGTCTCAAAAGTTGACTACTTCTCCATTGAGGGGTCAGAGAGCACATGCGGATACACCACAGACAAGGATCTTGTACATGATTTCAGGTTAGAACCTGTTCCGAAACAGCCCGTTGTCCTTCCTGAGATTCGTTATGACCTGGCGAAGTGGGATCTGAAAGAAGAATTTATGGACTCGCTAATGGACCTTTACCTTGTGATGGTCAACAACCCCAACGTCGTTGTTGAACTCAGAGCCCATACCGACTGTCGCCCGTTCCTTGGACTTACCAACGACACACTGTCGCAACGTCGTGCTCAATCGGTGGTAGACTACCTTATCTCGCGTGGCATTGAACCTGAACGTCTTGTTGCCAAAGGCTACGCAGAACGTGTGCCGCGAGTGATTGACCACAATATGACTGTAAGGGTGAACGGTGTGCCCTATTCCTTCTCTGAAGGAACAGTGCTGGAGTGTGATTATATTAACCACATGGCCGACAAAGGACGTCAAGAAGCGGCGCACATGCTGAACCGGCGTCTCGAGTTCCTGATACTGCGAACGGACTATGTGTCAAAGAAACTGATAAACAACCTTGCTGCCGAAACCCCGACGATAAAACGCACAGAGGATGGCAAAATAATAGATCTTGTAAACACACCGATACCGGAAAGCGATTATGTGCCCGAGATTATACACGACGAGGGTACAATCCCTGCAACTATGATTTCGTCGGCTAAGGGAGAGATATCCTGTATCGTTAATGGCTGCCAGATGCCAATGCTGATCGACGAACGCTATGCCGAACCAATTGCCATTGCATGGGAAGAGGCAATGAATTTCCTTTATCAGCGCCGCATCAACAAGGAAGATTTCCCCGACAGGGACAACGCTTTCGACCCAGACGGTAATATCCTTGACAAGACTACCGTCATCTTCAAAGAAATGCAGATTGGACAGAAGCACCTTTTCAATGTGGAAGTCGTTGTTGTCAAGGGTGTTGACTACAAGTTCATCATTAACCGTGAGGGGCTGAGCCGTTTTGGTGCTTATCAGTTCGATAAGCAACGCGGCAAGCTGTCTTTCGAGGATTGACGACTGCTTTTTTCTCCCATGGATACCCCTTTATTGCTGACTATCCTCGGCCCGACGGCGTGTGGAAAGACGTCGCTGGCTGTCGCGGTGGCTTCTCGTTTGGACGCTGAGATAATCAGTGCCGATTCGCGTCAGGTGTTTCGCGGGATGGACATAGGGACAGGCAAAGACCTTAGCGAGTACCATCTGGCAGATCGAGACATCACCTGTCATTTGGTGGATATACGTGATGCTGGGGAAGAGTACAACGTCTATCAGTTCCAGAACGATTTCATCAAGGCATTTCAAGATATTCAACAACGTGGGCACAGGGCTATCATGTGCGGAGGCACAGGTCTCTATATTGAATCTATAGTGCGAGCCTATCAGTTGCCCGATGCTCCAATTGACGAGGAATACAGGCGTGAACAAGAACAATACAGCGATTCCGAGTTGACCGAACGCTTGGCGTCGTATATAAAGTTGCATAACCATACGGACACTGAAACAAGAGAACGCCTGCTAAGAGCACTTGAAATACAGGAGTTTGGTCAGCAACATCCTGACCTATATACCAAACTGCCGCCTATACGCCACCTTGTCATAGGTGTGCGCTTTCCGCGTGAGATTGTTGTCGAGCGAATTGGCCTGCGTCTTAAACAACGTTTGAAAGAAGGAATGATAGAGGAGGTGAAACATCTTCTTGATGCAGGAGTACCACGCGAAAGACTTCTGAAATATGGGTTGGAATACAAGCATATTACACGCTACTTGACAGAAGATTATACATATAATAATATGTTCGAAAATCTATATACAGACATACGGCGTTTTTCAAAACGACAGATGACATGGTTCAGAAGGATGGAGCGTAATGGAGTGGAGATACACTGGATAGATGGGCAAAAGGAAATGAAAATGAAAGAAGAGGAGATAGTAAATCTCTATTTGGATATGGAAAAGGGATGAATTGAGGTGCGAAATGTTAAAAAAAAATTTTAACATAATTTTTTGGGTTTTAACGCAATAAAATGCAATGTTGACATACTAAAACAAAAAAAGTTGCGTAGAAGTTTGTTCAAATGAAATTTTGTTCGTATCTTTGCAACGTAAAAATGAATGTCTAACTAAATTGATAGTCCTATAGAGAAAAATTACCATTTGTAAACCAAAACAATAGGAGGTTATAATGGACATAACAACTTGCACACTCACTGATAACGAGTTAATAATAGGTTACAAAGAAGGTGATTGCACATGCTTCGAAACCTTGCTGTCAAGATACCAGAACAAGGTGTATGGCTATATTTTTTCAGTAGTCAAGGACAAAGACATCGCTGATGACATTTTCCAGGACACCTTTTATAAGGTAATCTATACTATTAATTCGGGTCTTTACAAGGATGAGAACAAATTCATCCATTGGGTGATGCGTATAGCACACAACCTGATTGTCGACTATTTCCGCAGGCTGGGCAAGATGCCGATTGTTCCTAACAGGCCTGATTGTGATGTTGTCGACACTCTGAAACTTCATGAGGACAATGCAGAGAGAGCCATCATGAAAAAACAGACGAGTTCGAATATCCGCCGTTTGGTCAAGATGCTTCCTCCTGAGCAGCGCCGTGTCGTCATACTGAGACATTACGGTAAGTGTGACTTCAAGGAGATTGCCGAGCGTACAGGTGTCAGCATCAATACAGCTCTTGGACGTATGCGCTATGCTATTATCAACCTGCGCCGTCTGGCGAGGGAGAATAATATGTTTATTGAACTGTAATTCCTTTTACTTCTCTTCACTCACTGACTTTATGTCTATATAGACAGGCAGATGGTCGCTGTATCCGCCAATGTAGTGCATTGCAAGATAAGTTCTGAATACCTTTTTCCCTAAGTATTTATTGTCGTCAAGCAACAGGAAGTCGGCGTCGAATATCATACCGTGTTTCTGAACAGTGCGTAGCCGGCAACCGCTTTTCTTTCGGGTCATATTCGACGAGACTATTATCTGGTCCAGACATGACCAGTGGTCTTGATACTTATAGGAGCCGTGTCCAGGGGCAATATTCTCCATCATGTTATTGAAACGCTTGTCTTTTTTCATCACCCCATTTCGAATTTCCGGTTCCGAGGGTGATGCATTAAAGTCTCCCATTGCGACAATGGCGGCAGAAGGATGTGCATTGCTCAGGGTGTCAAGAATATATCGTAGTTTTTTCGCTGTCGCCATACGTTGTTTGTCTGCTGTTGCCCCTCCTCGTTTTGACGGGAAATGATTGATGAGAAGTATCAGAGTGTCTTTGTTTCCCACAACCCCCTCAACCAGCAGTATGTCTCGTGTGAAGATGCCTTTTGTGCTATTGCTCAGTGATATAGCTTCGGAGTGGAAAGGTTTGTACTTGTCACGTCTGTAAAGCAGGGCGTTGTCGATGCCTCGCAGATCGGGCGAATCAAAGTGGATGAAGTCATATCCGAAACGTCTTAGCGAAGTGCCTTTGCAGAGGTCGCGCAGCACCTTGTCATTTTCCACTTCGGCCAAACCCACAACTGCTGGCATGTTGAAATGCCCTTTCCCGTCGTCACCGATGGCGGTGAGAGTCTTGCAGATATTGTTCAGTTTCTTCTGGTAACGCTCGTTTGTCCAGTGATTATCACCTGAAGGGGTGAATTCATCATCAAGTTTTGTGGTATCGTTCCATGTATCGAAAAGATTCTCTACATTCCAGAAAACCAGTCGATAACGTTCTTGTGCATTGCTTTTTTGTGACCCGAAAAACAAAAGGACACAAAACAAAAATGTTAAAAAACAGTTTTTGTGCAATAAAAAACAAAATTTGCAGTTAATGATGCGTAATTGACTTTTAACAAGGGTAATTAACATATTGTTCAACTCAAAAAAAGTGCTTATGATGCAGGAGTACGATTTCAAACAGGACCATCGGTTCTTGAGCACAAATACATCTTCGGAAGCTGCAAGCACGGTACAGCCATCGAAAC